>Ga0315274_10001893_pt1 | contig 32142 bp, 31 predicted proteins | sample YL17G02_20_MG_FD_203700 | JGI IMG/M metagenome (GOLD analysis project Ga0315274, IMG submission 203700) | Sediment microbial communities from Yellowstone Lake, YNP, Wyoming, USA - YL17G02_20 | ecosystem: Environmental > Aquatic > Freshwater > Lake > Sediment | place: USA: Wyoming | collected...
AACGACAGCTCGAGTCTGATGCTATCGCACGGGCTACACGACACCGTTAGGTCTGTAGCGAGGCCGTGTTATCGGGCCACCTCTATTTTTCCACGCTCGCCCAAGAACGACATTTCTGGCGTGTACAATTGAGACTCCATAATTGGTGGCGAGCTGTCGAATTGTGAGTCCACCTGCACGGTCAAGGCGAATGTTTTCGACGTCTTTGTCGTCGAGCTTCTCATTTTTTGCTTTTGCGTTTTGGACATTCCGGCGAGCTAGCGATCCGCGGGGAACCTCTTTGAGATTTGCAAGGCTGTTGTCGAGCCGGTTGCCGTCGATGTGGACAATGATTTTGTTGATTGGGATTGGTCCCCTAAATGCTTTCCAAACCAATCGATGGACCGCAATTTGCCGGCCTCTGTCGTTTGGACGGCTGAGGCAGACGCATTGGAACCCGGCGGAGTCTGGGCCGACCGTTTTCAGCGTACCCTGTTTTCCGCTGGTGCGTGTCAGTTCGCGGCGTACCTGCCCATCGCTTGAAACGGAGTAGAGTGTTTCGTAGTCCGGAACCGGTCTCCATCTTTCCGGTGGAGGCGTTGTTGTCTTCGTGGGGAAAGACTGGTTCATGTCTTACCTTTTCACTTGAACTGAATTAGCATAGACAGGATAGAGAGGCAACGACGGGCCATGGCACTCAACAATTTTTCGCTAGGCTTTATTTTGACTGCCCGTGATCGGGCCAGCCGAGTAATTCAAGGCGTTGGTGTTTCGCTCGACAGGGCTGCGTTGCGTGCTCGGCTATCCGGTGTTGCTTTTCAGGCAGGTATGCTGGGGGTCACTTCCGGCATTGCGACAATGGCCGCCGGCATCCTGAGCTTGCGTGCCGGGCTTCAGGCGGCAAACGTGGCGGGGGAGTGGGAACAGCAGCTCACGAGGGTGCGAGCAGTCAGCCAGGCAACATCCGCAGAAATGGAGGCTCTCCGTGCGGCGACACTCACTGCGGGGACCACGACTTGGTTTTCGCCTGCACAGGCAGCCACTGCCGAACGCGAGCTGGCGGCCTTGGGGCTCACAGCGCAGCAGACGATTTCAGCCTTACCAGCAACGCTCGACCTGGCCGTTGGAGGGATGATCGATCTTGAGCGTGCCTCGGCAACAGTCGGCGCGGCTCTAAATTCGTTTGGATTGAATGCGGATCAGGCGGGTTGGGCGGTAGATCGGTTGCTCGCTATTTCTAACACGACGGCCTTGTCTGCCGACGAGTTGGAGATTGCGCTTGGCAACGTGTCCCGAGGTGCTGGGGCGGCTCATCAAAGCTTGGAGACCATGCTTACGGCTGTAGGCCTGGTTCGGAATACAGGCGTTGCTGCGTCCGTCGCGGCGGCCTCTGTGTCGAGCGCCCTCATCCATCTGTCAACGCGTGCTGTGGAGGTCAAGCAGCGACTTGGAGTCAGTCTGACCGATGAGACGACGGGGCGATTCCGAGATTTCATGGAAATAGCTGTGGATCTTGGGACGGCGTTGAACGGCATCACGAATGAGGCTGAGCGTGCTGCGGTAGCCAATGCCCTTGTCGGTCGGTATGGCATGACAGCGGTCATGGGCATCAAACGGCAGATAGAGCGAGGGATAACTCTTCCGACGGGAGAGGTCGTGCAGAATGCCGAGGCGGTTGCCTATCTAGCTCAAGCGCAACGCGAGGCAGGGGGGACAGCAGAGGTATTTCGGCGCATCGTTGAGGAGTCGTTCATAGGGGTGCGTGATCGTTTGGTTGCTGCGGCCGGGACGCTTCGAGATGTTTTTGGGGAGTCGCTTGGCCAAGTGCTCGCCCCAGGGATGAAAGTCGTCTGGAAACTTCTTGGGGCAATTGCACTCGCGTTTGACACCCTGTCTCCGATAACTCGCAAGGTGCTGGCCGGACTATTTATTGGAATTTCCGTGGCGACGATCGCGCTGGGCGCGTTCATGGTTTCTGTGTTTGGAATTGCACTGGTAATTCCAATGTTCACAACTGTACTGGCGACGTTTGCTGCGTTGACAGTTCTTGTATTTCCTCTTGTGGCAGTATTTGGTGTGTTGGTGGCTGGGTTGGTTGGTATCGGGATCGCTGCAAAGTTCAATATTGGTGGGATTGGAGATTACTTTACGCGGCTAATTCGGCATGTCAGGCTGTTCTTCCGAATGATGAAGGAGTTGTTTACGACTGGCGGTTTGACCGAGGAGACGAGCCTAACCTCTCGACTCGAAGAGAATCTTGGAGTTCGTGATTTTGCCACAAAGGTTTGGCGCATATATCAAGGTCTTCGGGTGATGTGGGATGGAATTAGGCATGGATTTGAGTTCACATTTCGGAGAGTTGGGCATGCAATCGGCGGTCTTCGGGATACGTTTCGACCGCTTCTTGAAATGCTTGGGCTTTATACAGCAGACGTTACTGACGCTGCAGAAGCTCCTGCTGTAAGGTGGCGTCGATTTGGTGAGAATATTGGTCGGTGGATTGGGAATGCTTTGGCGAGTGTTATCAATAAGGTTGCATGGTTGTCTCTAACCTTTACAACTTTCATGGTTGTGGCGCACGGATATGCAGAAGAATTTAGAATTTCGTGGGATCTTATTGCGCAGAGTTTCCGAGATTTAGGGGGCGCGCTACATTATGCAGGGCTCGGACCAGCGATGCGAGGTGCGAATACAGAAGCTAAAGGATTTGGAGCGACTTTGGCTAATGACATTCTTCCGGCTGTAAACTCTTTGCTTCGCTTGTTTGCAATGATTACCTCAATGCTTTCTGTGATGATAACCATTGGAGCTGCAATAAAATGGATGTTTAGTCCAGATGTTGGACTTCAACGATGGTCTCCAGTTGGAATTGCACAGCGTGAGACATCGTGGGTGCTAGATAGATATGCGCGATTGCTACGTTCAGAATCGGCTCCGAGTCCTCGCAAAGTAGGATCCATCCCTGAACCAAGTCCGGCCCCCCTTCATACACCTCCACCTTCTCCCTTAACAGGTCGAGCGTTGCTAGCAGAAGAAGCTGTGCAACGTTCGCGATCTGCAAGGACTGGTAGTAACACTGGATACACACTACCGCCACCTTCGGCTGCGGAGCCTCTTCCTAAGGCAAGAATATCGCCTCGTGCCGAATTGCCGACGCAAACAATAATTTTGCATTCAAACATTAGTGTAGACGGGCAGTCTCTTGCGAGGCTAACCGAACAAGTGCGACGTAACGAGAATGAAACTTCATTCTCAATGGTTCCTACACCGTCTGAACACGGTATTCCGTAATGGTTTATTTTGAAATTATGCATTGTGAGGAGTAACACAGAATGCCTACAAGGATGCCGCCACAACATGATCCGATGGCCGTCGCGTATACGCCTCACCATGTACAAGGAACGTACACTCCTCGAGAAAGAGTTGCTCCAGTTCGTGTGACGATACCTCCATCGGTCGTGCATAGTCCGACACGAATGTCTCTGACGAATGTTGCGACGGCTGAGACAATCTATGTTGCGCACAATCCTGAAATTCTTGATGAGGAGGTGCAGGTATCCTGGAATCGTTTGACGGTTCCAGGCCTCAGCCATCAGGTTCTCCAATACAACAACACCAACAACCTGCTACTTCCGGCTGAGTTTTGGTGGAATGGGTCTGCCCAGATGGCTGCTGGGAATCTGAGACGAGACCGGTTGTTTCTTTTTTCGCTTTGTTACCCTCAGGGCGAGGTGGATTCGATTGAAGGAAGCGGTCCTCCGAGGGTGTTGTTCGTGTGGCCGCAGATGATTTCCTGCACGTGTGTTGTATCTGGGGTGAAGTTCACCCATACACAGTTCAACTATCAGGGGCGATCCTATATCGCCAAGGCTTCTGTGAACTTTGAGGAAATTCGAGACTTCCGGCTTTTGAGCGCGGACGTGCGAGCAAATACACAGCAACGCTACAGTCCGCCAGCGTCAACGCGTCCTCATGAAACGACAGTGAGGTGATGGATGCCCCCTCGGCAATATTCTAGGCATTCGTTTACGTACGGGATACAGCTACGAAGCCGTGGCGAGAAGACATTGTGGCTGACGGATCGAATTCCGTTTTCGTTCCAGCAACGGGCGGACAACAGATTTCATGTTGTTCAATCTGGGGATTCGTTGTTTTCGCTTGCTGGAAAGTATTTCCGACCTTACCCTCGTGCGGCTGGATTGTGGTGGGTCATTGCTGATTTTCAGCCGCAGCGCATTCACGATCCCACGATTGAGTTGACGGTAGGTTCCGTGATGGTCGTTCCGTCCCGACGCGTGCTTGAAGAGGAAATCTTCAACTTCTCGAGGAGGAAATTCGGTTGACACTCCCGAGCAATCTTGGTTTGCGTGCGTACCCATATTTTTGGGTAACAGTTCTTGACGAGGGTGGCCGGAGCATACCGGTAGCCACCACGATGGAGGACTACTCAGCGGGTGCCGCGCAAGAGGATATTGTTCGGGTGTTGTCCTTCGAGTACACAGACAGCGAGCGGAAGGCTGATTCGCTCAAGCTGCGTGTTGACAACTACAACCTGAAGAATTTCGACGATCCCGTCTGGAAGAAAGGCAACCGCCTGAACGTGTCGTGGGGGTACGCTGGGCGTATGGCGGCTGCTCGCCAGTTGGTGATCACAAAGGTCACTGGTTTTACCGAGCTGCAGATCGAGGCAAAGGCCCTTTCTCTCCTAATGAACAGGGTTACGCACAATCAAATATTCGAGAATGCGAAGAGATCCGACGTAGTTCGTGTTATTGCAGGGGAAAATGGATGGGAGACGCTCGACATCGAAGATACACAGGTGGTCCATCCACACATTACCCAGGCACGCCTCACCGACGCGCAGTTCGTTCGACGACTGGCGGCCGCGGAAGGGTTTCAATTCTACGTTGACTTCGAAGGGTTTCATTTTCATCGGAGACGTACTGGGCAACGGCCTTGCAGAGTTTTTCGTTACTTCACAGACCGTAAGGGAGAGATAATCAGCATCAGCATTGAGAACGATTTGACTGTAAAGCCGGGAGGGGTACGCGTCAAAGGTCGAAATGCGAGAGACGGGTGCGACACCTCGGGGGAGGCCACCGCAGGCGAGCCGAACAGCGTTCCAAGCTTGACGCCTACGGCTGACGTTGGCGGGGCAGATCCCGCAGCGATGGAAGCGGCTGCGGCGGATGCGCTGACAGAGCTTACAAATCCTTCTCCTGCAGCTCAGGCCAATGCACCTACACAGGCGACTGTGTATGAAGTCATGGAAAACGGGATGTGGCGAGTGATGGATCCGCTGTTGCCATTTGAAACTACAAATCAATCCGTGATCGGAAATCCAAATCTGAACTCAATGACGCAGCAATCCGTGACGAAGCCAACCTCGAGCAATTCAGCGGAGCAGGCTCGCCGGGAAGCTTTGGCGTTGCAGCGCAGAAATCAGGAAACCGCAGTCAAAATGAAGTTGGAGGCTGTTGGCGACCCTGAGATGTACGCGAAGACCGTGATCCAACTCGAGGGGGTGGGTCGACGGCTTGGAATCAAATACTACGTGAAAGAGGTTGTTCACAAAATTGATTCCGGAGGCTACACAATTTCGTTGGATTGCATTAGCGACGGGTCGGGCGGCCATTCGACGACGAGTCGCTCTGCAGTTGGCCTCGAGCTGTTGGAGCCTGGGATTCCAAACACGGGGACCACGAACACGACGCCGGCGATGGATCCGTGTCGTGACACCAACGCAGATGGTTCTCCGTTGGCAGAAACCCGCAGAAACCCAGCGAACGTGACCCGTCCAGCTCCTCCGCCTCAAACGTTGACGTCGACGGCGCAGCAAACGGCACGGCAAGATGAAGACGCGGTTACGGCATTTCGGCCAGCAACCGGGCAGGAGTCCGTTCCAACCCAATCTGTGCCTCGGGGTAATTGCGTCACGCCGAATTCGACAGCGTTTGAGCCGTGGCCGGATGTAACTCAGAGCGACTTTTACGACCCGGAGTAGGAGAGCAGCGAAATGCCGGACGAATTTGACGATGCAGGCGATCCACGCTTCACGGCCCTGTACCGAGGGGTAGTGACGGACAACGCCGACCCTCTCCGAAATGGTAGAGTACGGGTACGGGTTCCTGGGATGCTCGAACCACAAAGCTCGTGGGCGCTTCCGATGGCGGTCGGGGGAGGGTCCCCGGAGCGGGGGATTTTCTTTGTGCCGGACGTCGGGGCTGAGGTTGCGGTCTGGTGTCATCAGGGCGACGTCGACGAGGTGAATTATCTGCCTGGAAATTGGAGTGCTCCGGGTCAGGTAAGCCAACTCAATGCGAGAATCACTGGGAAAACGCCAGCGGAAGCACCGAAGGTCAAAGTCATCGAGACCGAACGATGGCTGATTGTTTTGGACGATTCCGCGGATACCCCAGCAATGGTGTTGCAGGACAAAGTTTCAGGTGATGGAATCGAATACAACGGGTTGACCCGGCAGATGGTAATCCTGAGCACCGCAAGTTTGTCGATCAATTCTGTCGGTACGATAAACATCGAAGGATTGAACGTCGTTATCAACGGGCGACCTGTGTTGCCCAGCGGAGAACCGATATAAACTACCGTCGCCTAAAGGTGACGGCTTGTAGCTGAAGGCGAACGAGAAGCGTGCACATTCGCTACCATTGGCCTGTTTACGGTGGCCCTGGCCCTGATATTCAGGGCCGCGATGTGGTCTGCGAGGCCAGCGAGCCCGCACGACCGACAGAGAAATTTGGATTGCGATTTTCGGTTGGCCTTTTCGATGTGCCCGCACGACGGGCATTCTCGGCTGGTGTTTCGCGGGTCGACGAAGGTCACAGGAACACCAGAAAGCCGGGCCTTGTACGAGACGAACGAATGGAGCTGAAAGAACGACCAGTTCGACAGGCGTGCCCGCTGGCGCTTCCTAGCCGTTACCCGTTCGCGAATGCCTTTGAGATTTTCGAGGGCAATACCGCGACCGGTGCGTTGAGCGTTCGACACGAGTGTCTTGCTGATCTTGTGGTTGATGTCCTTTTGATAGCGAGCTTGTTTGCCGCTGACCTTCAGCAGCTTGCGTGTGGCAGACCGCGTGCACTTGCGCTGAAGATTGCGCCTGCGATGGGCGGTCTTGCGACGGTTCTCTTCGATGGCGGCCCCCGAGTGGATATTCCCATCGCTATCGGTCGCGATGTTGACAATTCCGAGGTCCACACCGAGCACGTCCGTGGTCTTGATCAACTCGGGATCGTCGACCTCGCAAACAGCCGACAGATAGAATATGCCGCGGACAAAGAGAAGATCGGTTTCCCCCTTGCGTCGCGCGAGCAGCGCACGCTGGCGCTCTCCGCAGGCAAACGGCACGACTTGACGCCCATCGACAGTCCAGATCGAGACGCGATCATCGGATTTGAAACGCAAGATGCGGTCGTCGTAGGCAATAGCTCCCAGCAAACGAAAAGTTTTTCGGGCCTTTCGGTCGAGTTTGTAGGCGTCGGCAACCTTTTTGATGCATTGCACGACGACCTGGGCTGTGAGCCCAGAACTAGCGCGCATGGCGTGGTATACAAGTTTGTGCAGAGCGTACTGCCCGAAAATTTTCTGGTTCCATGCGGTCGTACTGATTTCGGTGCAAACAGCGTTAGCGTGTTCGAGTGTACACCTAAAAATTGCGTGCTGCTCCCTAGTCGGCTTGAGCTTGAGATTGACAACGAGCCGCATATTTTTAGCTTACATTTCAACAATCGATTTGTCAAGAATAGAAAAGAGGAAGGGCGATCTACGCTGCCTAAAGGTAGCGAGCGTCTGCCCGAAATAATTTGACCACAGGACCTCTAGCCCCAATATCTCCGTTCAACTATTTGCCTGAAGGGCAACTCTGTCCGGAGTTGTCCACGAACAGCCGTGGGCTGCGGATACGATTTCCTGGTGGGGCAGTCATCGCCGTTCAGCTTCCAGGGCTCAACGCGCCAAAGTTGAATCTAGCTCAACAAATCATGGCGCAATCAACTGCTGCCATCGCCGCGCTCCAGCCACTGTTTGACATCGTTGGATGCCTGCTCGCCGTCGGCGAGCTTGTGAAGGCGTTGATCACGAATCCCTTCAAACTGGCAAAGGAAGCCGAAGAGGTGTTCGAGAAGCTCGGGAAGCTCGCGAGCTTCCTGCCGCTGCTCTGCATACCCGCCATGCTCTGCGATATGGTCGAGGTGCTGCTGGGCTACCTTGAGGGAATCGCGTCGGCGATCGATGCGCTAGGCCGGCAGGAGGCACGCATCGTACGTGCGGTCGCGGTGGCACAGACGCATGGCCTAACCTTTTTGCAGCAGGGGGCGGAGTGCTGCTCGGAAATGCAGGCCGCGCAGATTCAGAATATTCGGAATGCGTCCGAGCCAATGAGTTCGCTGGTCGACCTGCTCAACGCGTTCGCTTCTTTGATCCCAGGATGTCCTCAGGTGCCCCAGGTTGGGGCCATCGATGAGGATCTCTCGAAGGCGTCAACTGAAATTCGCAAATTGATTGCTGCCTTTCGTGAGATGAAGGAGCTGATCCCAGTATGATTTACATACGAAACGTCAAGACGCCAATATATGGGAGTGACAGTGCTCACTACAAGTTTTCGACGTGGTTTCATCGGGAGGCGCTACTTGCGGGCCGGTGGACGGAAGTGGCGAATAATGCGGATGCAGCCTGGGCCTCAAATTATTCGTCTTCGTACTCTGACCTGTATGTGGATGCCAGCCAACAAGGGAAGGTTTTCCGAGCGGCTGGTTTTTCCACACCGCCTGTGAATTCTGCATTGACATTGATGGATCCATTGAACGATTCCAACTGCTTCATCGCGAACATTATCGGCTACGACACGAAGACCCTCTTTATTGATATGTCGAGCATTGCAAGGCCGATGGTTTCCGCGACTGGACTTATTGGAAAGGTTCATGTTTTTGGTCAGACGACTTTGTTGACGGCTGGGGCGTGGACTGTTCTTGCTGCTCCTGGGACAGAGGCTGATAGATTTCAGATTCGATTGGAAGTTGGAACAACTGCGAACAGGCCATGGATCTATGCGTACCCAAAGGGTGATTACTCGACGTTCAAGAGCATGACAGGTGGGTTCACTTGGGCCTACGGAACGACAGAGAGGCGCTCTCTTATCAATGCCGACATTGATGGGGAGAATTTCATGTTGTTCGACTGGAACGGTTATACGAGTACAGCGATCTACGGACCATACATTTGGTGCGGTGGGCGACTCACGGACACCCCTATCGAAGACGTGTATCCCTACTTCATAGCAACTAACTCAAGCACGTCGTGGGTTGGAACAATACCAGGCTGGGATTGGTTCCAGTGGCAAGTGTATATGCTCGATCAGTTTTCTAAGCCTGTTGCAGCTTACATCGAAGGGCCTAAGTACATGAGTGATCTCACGTACACTTCTGGGATTTGGCACGTAGACAGATGGTTCAACTCTCATGGACGTACAGCTCGACAGTATCCATTTGTTGTTGTTAGTGATGTACCGAGCGGTGGTTATAAAAGGGGGAGGTTTCCTTGGCGTACTGTTCACGAACAGTGGGGAGATTGGTTGATTGCTGACGCTCAAGGAGAGACTCGCACGGCTCCTGGAAAGTTACTTGTGTCAAGCGCAGGCATCACAGGCTGTGATATTTATCCCCCACTGATGATTTTCTAAGGAGGTTTTCGTGATTCACATACGAAACTGCGTGACTCCGATGTCTGGCTCTGAAAGTTGTCTGTACAGGTTCATCCCTTGGATTTGGCGAGAGGTGCTGCTTCTTGGTGGCTGGACGGAGATCGCCAACAATGGAGACGCAGCCTGGTCAGTTTCTACAAACAACATTCTTGAGGTATTCACGGATCTGTACGTAGACCCCGCAGATCCAACGCTTGTCAAAAAGGCTTCTGGTTCTTTCAATTCAGCGCACGCGGGGAGAATACTGTCGCTGTTTGATGCGACGAATCCGGCCAACGTGGTGATGGCGAATATCATTTCGGTTCCCTCCTCACAGACGCTCCGATTGGATGCCTGGAATCTTGGTAAGCCGTGGGTAACGGCTTCCTCGTTGACAGGGAGGGTTCATATCGGAGGCCAGACGACGCTCCTCACAGCGGGTGCCTGGTCGGTTCTTCAATCTCCTGTTGGTAGTCCACCATTTCAGATTCGCATCACATGTTCGTCAACGGCTAACCGTGTGACGTTTGACTGTCTACCTAAGGGTGACTACGCAACCACGAAGCTTTACACGGCGGCGTTCAATCAGAACATTTCTACTGATTGGAGAGCTTTGAGACTCAACGCTGACATAGACGGTGAGTTGTTCATGCTGTGGTGTGAGCTATTCACTTCAGCCAGTGCGAACGCTGGTTCCTGGTATGGCATGGCTGGTGGTTCATTGACAGATGTTGACGTTACGGACTTGTACCCGAGGTTCATTACTGAGTGCTGTGATGGTCTGTCTGTTGGCTGGTATTACGATAACTCAAGAGGATTTTGTACCAATCTCAACATGCTAGATTTTACCAATTCCCCAATAACCGGGTATGTGGAGACCAGAAAATTATGTTCTGACTCTTCCGCTGGTGTCAATAGCGTATTTCGGGGCGGGTACCCATATTCTGCGTATTGGGCGAAGGTAGCTGGAAATAAGCTTCCGGTTGTGAATCCGTGGGTTGTGCTTGCGGACACCGTGAATGGGGGGTTTCGCCGAGGCAGGCTTCCATGGAAGCTCATCCATGATTATTGGGAAGATTGGAGGTTCATGGATTCTGGAGGGCTTTTGAGATCCTCTCCTGGCTCTATATTGCTCCCGGCGGCAGGAAATCTTGGGTGTGATAAGTACGCCCCATTGACGGTTTTGTAGGAGTAGAAGATGCGGCATTGGATTACAGATGTACAATTGGTGACTCAAGGTCAATACGACTCGGGATCTCAAACAAGTGCTTGGTATGTGTTTCACTTTCTCAGACTTTTGGATTGGAAGATCGTCGCCGAGTGCGATAACTCGAGTATCACAGTTTGTAGCCACATAACCGATGGCTGCATGGATGACGCGGGAGTCACTAACTGGTCAGTTGTCGGAACAGCAACCCGAGCGAAGAGCGACGTACAGAAGTATTCTGGTTATCGAAGCCTGACCTTTACAACGGCGGCGACGGGCGATGGAGTTCAGAGCGCATCTTTCGTTTCTATGGAAGCTTCCAAGGCGTACGTATTCACCGTTTGGGTTTGGAACAATTGCGGCCACCAGCTCAAGGTGTATATGGACAACGGGAATGGTAGTTACGTGCTTGCGGGGGCTGTATCGGACAACGGTGGCGTCTGGACAAAATATCAATTCGGCTACACGTCACACTCTACGGTGACTGCCTGCAAATTCAAGATCGTTTCGGAGGATGGAACAGTTTCAGCCGGTCAGGTGTACGTGGATTCTTGTTACACATATAGAAGCTTGTTTGAGGCTGCGATTTGCGGGAGTGGTACGGACGGCGTAATAGAGGCAGGTAACAACAAGTTTTCCTCGGCTAGCTACACCTTCACAAGTGCTGACATCTTGGCAGCATATAGAGTGGTGTGCTTTGTCGATCTTGTGAATGAGGGGAATAGTGGAATTTACAAGATTATTGGCCTTGATGGGACCAAGGCAATTCTGGACATACGCGATGATGGTACTTCTTTCTTGACAGCAGTAGCGGGTCTCACTTTTCGTGTTCTTGACAGAGCGGATATTCCGAATGGTCTAACATCTCCAGGAGTAGGCTTTTGCCTCGAATCTCCGCATGAGTCAAAGTGGCGTTGGAAGTTTCGGTGTGCGTATGGCTCATGGGGATACGGACAAAATATTGGATGCGGTGCTTGGGCGTCTTCCCCGGAAGACTGTGCCCTAAACATGGATACATTTCAATTTTATCCTCTTGAGCAGAGGTCTACATCGCGGTATTTCATGCCTGATACTGGAGGTGTTACTGGGAGTCCAACGGGGGGATACGGTTTGCCATGGACGAATACCGTGGTACAAGTAGCACATAAATTCTATTTTTTGACAGATGGTTTGACGTACATTTTTGGGGTGCATCGCAGAATATCGGCAAATGTTCAGGGCGCGTGGCTTATGGGGTTTTTAGGGGATGCCTACATGGAATTCAAGGACACTTTTGTACATTTACAACAGAAACTTGGAACAGCCACTGGCGCCGATAGCTTACAGTTTTCCACTGCTGATTGTTGTTGGTCCTACTACGGATCTGGATTTTCCCCAACGCGCAATGGTAGGTCTGTACAGGCGAGTTTGGGATCTGCTGGATTTGGGACAGCAGCGGGGGTTACAGAATACATGACGAACGCCAAGGCAAATCCTTGGAGCGGCGTCGAGCCTATTCGACCATTTTTTGTCTTCTTAGATTGGCCAGGGAACTTAGGAGCTTTTTCTGTGATGGAATCTACCAATCAGAATTTTGGGCATTGTCGAGCAAACTTGCCTTTGTGGGCACCATTTGGTGGCTCAAGAGATTGGTTCCACACGAAGAACGGGTTATGTATTGCCTGGCATGGAAGAGAGGTAGCGCCCTAATGTCCTGTTCCTGGTATCCTTTCAATGTGGAGTATCAAGACGTTCCTTCTGGTAGAATTACAGGAATAGGGCAACAAGATGGTATCTTTTCCCTAACATATTTAGAACCCCCACCACCGAATTCTGGGACAGGTGAGCTTGTACCAGAGGCCATCGAGTGGACAGATTTATTCACGATTCCAGATGCAGAAGGTCCAATAGTGGAGTATCTGTCTCCCGAGGCCATGGCTACGCTCCTTTCGGAGGATCCGATTGTTTTTACCGTAACCGATCCGACTGGAAACCTGAATCAAATAGTTGTGGCTGCGATTCTGCACACAACAGGTGTGCATGAAATAGTGCATGACGGAGTATCGTTTGCTCAGAATTATTCCAGTTTGTCTTTCAGGGTTGAGATTGCACAGGGATTTGAGTATACCGTGCGAAGGAACGCTGGTTGGCCACTTGGGACGCGAGTTAGTATGCGTGTGTGGGCTGTTGATACTGGAGGAAATACAGAAATAGCTCCAGGGTCAGTGTGAGGTAATTCATGATTTACATACGAAATTGCGCGACCCCGATATATGGGTCTGACAGTTGTCTGTACAGGTTCATCCCGTGGATCTGGCGTGAGGCTCTACTGTGTGCTCGCTGGACGGAGAGAGCGAATAACTCGGACGCCGCCTGGGCAGGCAACGTGATTGCGACGCTCACGGACTTGTACGTCAACCCAGCCAGCCCCGGTATTGTGAGGACCGCAGGCGGTAATGTTTCGGCTCACGCTGGGCGCACGCTAACACTCATCGACCCAACGAATGACGCGAACTGTGTTATTGCCAACATCAAAGCTGTTGTGGATTCGACAACGCTATTGTTAGACGATTGGAATCTGCCGAAACCTTGGGTCACAGCTTCTGGTCTCACCGGACGAATTCATCTGACAGGGCAGACAACGCTACTCACAGCGGGTGCCTGGACAGTCATGGAGGCTCCCGTAGGAAGCCCACCTTTTCAGGTCAGGATAACGTGCTCATCAACGGCCAACCGTGTCACCTTTGACTGTCTACCGAAGGGGGACTACACGGGGGCGAAGACGTATACAGCAGCTTTCAACCAGGACCATACCAGTTCCTTGAGGGCTTTGAGACTCAACGCTGACATAGACGGTGAGTTGTTCATGTTATGGCACACACCTTTCAGTTCAACAGGTGTGAATAACGGTATCTGGTATGGCATGGCTGGTGGTTCATTGACAGATGTTGACGCCACGGACTTGTACCCTCGATTCGTTACTGAGTGCCTGGTGGCTCAGGCGTATGGTTGGGAAGTCGGGTACGCTCGGGCATTCTGTAATCAACTCCTTATGTTGAGCTACACAGATACTCAGGTTTCCGCGTACACAGAGCACATGAAATCCTTTTCTGATACTTCTGGCGTAGACGCGAATCAACTATTTTCTGGCTCTCAACCGTTGGCGCCGCGATGGCGGCAGAACAACAATAAGCTTGGAGTAGCGTTTCCGTATGTGGCCATGGATGACGTTGTCATGGGAGGTTACAGACGCGGAAAGCTGCCCTGGAGGTTGATAAACAAAAATTGGGATGCTTGGAGGCGCTTAGATGTAGCGTCTACTATACGTATACCTCAGGGGTCAATCGTTCTACCTCACGCGGGGATGCTAGGCTGTGACAAGTACGCTCCCTTGATTGTTTTGTAGGAGAGGAAAATGCGTCATTGGCTTACTGATATAAGCTTGTACGGTACTGGTGACGGTGGCTGTTGTACCAGTGCTTGGTACATGTTCAACTTTTTGCGAGTTCTTGGTTGGAAAACAATCGCAGAGTGCGATAACACGAGTATAACGGTTTGCAGTCATATCCCAGACGGCTGCATGGATGATTCCGAGGTTACAAACTGGACTGTTGTTGGAACAGCAACCCGAGCGAAGAGTACAACTCAGTTGTTTGCCGGTTATCGTTGTTTGACGTTCACTACGGCGGCGACTGGTGACGGTGTGCAGAGCGCCGTGTTCACGTCGATGGCGACTTCAAAGCCCTATGGGCTGTCATTGTGGGTATGGAACAACTGCGGCCATGCGCTTAGTGTATACGTGAATAACGGAAGCGGATCTTATGTTTTGGCTGGGTCTGTTCCTCACAACGCAGGTGTTTGGACGAGGTATCAATTCAGTTACACCTCACATACGGTTGTCACTGCCTGTCGTTTCAAGATAGTAGATGAGGCTGGGACCGTTGGAGTTGACCAGGTCTACGTGGACCAGGTCTATACGGCACAACCGTCATACGAAACAGCGATTCGTGGGAGTGGTACGGATGGTGTTGTGGAGGCTGGCAATAACAAGTTTTCCTCCGCTAGTTACTCCTTCACCGATGCGGACGTTACAGCTCTTCGTGCTGTTTGTTTTGCTGATTTGGTAAATGAGGGTAACAGCGGGATATACAGAATCATTGGCAGGGATGGTGCGAAGGCTGTTCTTGACATCAAAGATGACGGAACCAACTATCTAGTGGCGGCAACAGGTTTGACATTTCGTGTTATTGATAAAGCCGATATTCCTTCACTAGATAGCGGCGCAGGTTTCTGTATTGAGTCTCCACATTCCACTCATTGGCGATGGAAATACAGAATGAGTAATTTAGGATGGTACGGTGGCAATTGGGGTCAGGGCAAGTGGGCCTCCTCTCCAGATCCGTGTTCTGTAAATGTGGATACATTTCAATTCTACAAGCAACATAGGTCCACCGCTCGGACACTCGTCCCTGATACAAGCAGCATCAATGGTTACTTCGACACTTCGCCACCGGCTGGGTGGGCATGGAACTTCTTTTGTTTGGGTGGGATACGAGGCTCGGCCTCTCCTAGTAGGTTTTACGCTGTAACAGATGGTGAGACGTATATTTTTGGGTTGCATCGAGCAACCTATCCGGCTGCCTGGTTCATGGGGTTTCTTGGTGATGCGTATCGGGATTTTGGAGATACATTTTTTCACTTTCAGGAAATTTATGATGGTGCGAATCTGTCGCTCAGCCAGGGCGACACACTACATTTTGCGAGCGCAATTCGTTCCTTCAACGCTTACGGGGTTGGTTTTGGGAAGAGAGGCCTTGGCATGAGGGCTTGTTTGGGGTCAGCGGGGTGGGGTACAACAACCGGGGTGACTGAGTACATGACGAACGCCAAGGCAAATCCCTTCGGCGGGAAAGAGATGATTCGCCCTTTCATGGCATTCCTGGATGTAGACGGGGTTGGGGGGGAGTTCGCCACGATTGAAGCTACCAATCACGACTTCGGGCACTGTCGGTCGAACCTCACACTATGGAATCATTTTGGGACGAACAAAGAATGGTTCCACGCGAAGTCTGGCCTTTGTATCGCCTGGCACGGGCGAGGAGTACAACCCTGATGGCTACCGTTTGGGGTCCATTGGCCATGTCCTATCTCGACCTGCCACCACCTATTGTGGAAGAGACAATAGAGTTTCCATTGGCCATGTCCTACCTCGACTTGCCTCCTCCTATTGTGGAAGAGGCGGAAGTTGTACCAGAGGCAATCGAGTGGGTAGCTCCGCTTGCATCTGCTGACGTCATCAGTCCAGTTGTCACCTATATTTATCCTGGAGAACTAGACACGTTACGAGTGGCCGACCCGATCATTTTTTCTGTAGTAGACTCGACTGGAAACTTGAATCGTATACTTGCGGCTGTGGAGATTATACCAACGGGTATTCAGGAATTGGTTCATGATGGGCTATCGTTTACATCCATGTACCGATTGGGATCGTCAAGAACTGCTATTGAGAATGGGTTTGAATACGTGGTGCGAAGGCGCCATGGGTGGCCCACTGGGACACAAATTCGAGTACGCGTTTGGGCGGTTGATTCCGCTGGAAATATTGAAGGCGCATAGGAGAAATACATGAGCATGGATTCGACATGGAGCACTCCACCAATTCCTGCGGAACCAACTCCTCCGACGGTTGGCGTCCCCGTTTTGCCGCAGGTGAGCGAGGGGCCGGCACTCATTGGAGGCGGAGATTTTCTTGGAAGCGGCCTTACCCGTCCATTCCGCCGGGACCGCAAGCTTGATTTTGCGTCGGCCAATGGGGTGCGCTTGGTTGCCTCGTGCGTAGGGCAGGTGCTTGGTACGCGTTCGGCGGCTGGACGATTCCAAGGGGAGCTTCCCTGGAGGGATGAGTTTGGCTCGTCGTTGTACATGGTACGCCATCGAGCGAACGACGACACCACGAGGGAATTGGCTAGAATCGGGGTCGTTGAGGCGCTTACACGCTGGGAGCCTAGGGTTCAGGTGACGAACGTGGAGATCATCGCGGAGGACGTCGAGGGCTTGGGAGAGGTAGCAATTGGCGTCCGCGCTCAATTTGACATCATCTCGAGGAACAGTGCCAGCAACGCTGTGTTGATGCCGGGCATTGAGGCGACGATCCCCCTTGGATAATTGAAGGTCTTTGGGATAGGATGCCCCCATGACGTCATTGCTCGGGTCCAACCTCACGTATTCCGAGAAAGATTTTGATAGTCTTCGTGTGCGTCTCATAAACCTGGCGCGGTCAGCGTTCCCCGAGTGGACCGATTTCAACGTCGCAAATTTTGGCAACCTTCTTCTTGAGTTGTTCGCGTTCGTTGGGGACGTGCTGTTGTTTTACCAGGACAACCAAGCCCGCGAATCGAGAATCAGCACCGCGCAACTTCGGAAGAATATGCTGGCCCTGACAAAGCTCATTGGGTACTTGCCGAGGGGATCGGCTGCGGCGACTGCAAATCTGACCGTCACCCTTGCAGCCGTGCCAGTCGGTGACGTTCTCATTCCGGCCCGGTCGACATTCCGCACGGAGCAGATTACGACGCCAGTTATTTTTCAGACCTTGCTTGCGACAACGATTCCTGCTGGAACCAATCCACCCGTAGCGACCATCCTTGTCGAGAATAGCGCGTTCAGCCTACAGGTTTTCGTATCGACTGGGCTGCCGAATCAGGAATATATTCTGAACGATTACCCGTATCTCGACAGCTCAGCGAGGGTATCTGCAGACGGAGTGTACACCCAGGTTGACAACTTTCTTGATTCGCTGTCCACGAGCGCCCACTTTACCGTGACCGTTGACGAGAACGACCGAGCTACAATTCGGTTTGGAAACGGGATTTCCGGTAGCATCCCTGTCGGAAACATTTCGGTGCTTTACAAGACAGGTGGGGGCGTGAACGGGAACGTGGAGAGCAACTCCATAGTAAGGGTGGATGTTCCATACAAAGACGAGTTTGGAAATGCTGTGGTGATGTCCGTTACGAATCCGGCAGCAGCGAGCAACGGGTTCAATCGAGATGGGCTCGAGCAGATTCGGATTTACGGGCCTGAGAGTTTGCGCACGTTGACGAGGACGGTCAGCCGTGAGGATTACGAGATCAACGCCCGGCGCGTGTCGGGTGTCAGCCGCGCCTTGATGCTCACCTCGAATGAGCGTCCTGGGATTCTAGAAAACCAGGGCATGCTCCATGTGATCCCAACTGGGGGTGGTCTCCCGACGCAGCTACTCAAGGATGCTGTACTCACGTCGGTTACAGAGACCTACCCAAACACGTTGACGTTCCTTGTGAGCGTGGAGGATCCTGAATATCTGCCAGTCGACGTGCAGGCGACCGTGTTTTTGTCGGCTGGCCAGACGGCGAGTGTCGTTTCCGCTCGAATTCTCGCAAATTTGACGTCCTTTTTTGCGATCGAGACGTACGACGGGAGCCCGAACACGACCGTAAACTTTGGCTACTATATGCAGGACGAGAATGGCGACCCAATCAATGAGATCGCCTGGTCGGACGTGTTCAACGTAATTCGTGACACGACCGGTGTTCGGAAGATTGGGGACACCCTCGGGTCCTTGCTGTTGAACGGGGAACGTAGCGACGTCTCGATTGGGGTACAGCAATTTCCAACTCTCGGAAACGTCGTGTTGCTCAACGGCTCGACGGGGAGCGCGCTGTAGTGACAATTTTGAACGGAAGCTTCGAGGATCAAGCGACGGGTATTCAGCCTGGGAACGCAAACGGCTGGAGCGTCACGGAGACGTCGACCGCGCTCGACTACGCTGAGTTTGTGGTCTCGATTCTTGGTGCTGGGACTTTGACAGGGGCGTGTGAGGAGTTCGAGGGGGAGTGGCCGTCAGGCTACAGCACGGGGCTTGTGCACGGTTTTGTGGGCTACTACAGCGATTTGGATCCTGTGGCGTTCAATTCTATGGCTGGTGCTCCTTCCAGGTACGAGAATTTTGAGACCCTGTGGAGCTTGGGGGCGCAGGGGGTCTTCTATTTTGATCACATCGTCGGTGAGTTTTTCGCCGTCGACGTGACGGAGGCCTCTGGATCGGAGCCCGTCGAGGATTTTGACGAGGGCTGGCCTGCTGGGACCTTGTTCCATGGGGCGTTTGAGCCTTCCGATCTAACGGCTGCGGTTTTTGATTCGGCGGGCACCTCGGAAACGGTAGAGGATTTCGAGGAGCTATGGAACAACGTCTACAACTGGGAGTTCCCCGCGAGCGGAGCTGGCAGCGAGCTGACATTCGCTGTGTTTTTCATCGCCTTCATGGTGACCGATACGATTGAGAGCTTCAACGTGTTGAAGCCAGACCTCGGGGAGGTGGCGGCAGACCCGGCGACGGACACGTTTACATGTCTTTCCCATGGATTGTCAGATCTGTGGCGGATAACCTTTCGGAACGAAGACGGCCAACTTCCGGAAGGCGTGTATGCAAATATGCGTTATTTCGTGCAAAACAAGACGACCGATACGTTTCAGGTATCATGGACAATTTCTGGGTCTCCAATTTCGATAGGAGACTTCGGATCTGGCGAACATTTTGTGGTACATGATGATCGGTCGTTTTGGGTGACCGAGCTGGATAGCTGAGGGAATCATGGCGCAGGCAGACTGGGCATTTCTTACAGGCGGGTTGGGGTCGGGGAGCGTCGCACGAGGTGTGACCGCTGGGGTGGTCCCCCCAAATGGTGGGGGGAGCTTTGTTTACGGGTTCAACTCGCTGGCCATCGTGGATGGCGCGGTTGCGCTATGCTGTAGCCTGTCTGGCTTTGCACCGATGGCCAAGGGAGGATCCATTCGAGGAGCTATCAAGCGTGCTCCTGGAGGGGGCGCGATTGGGTTTGCTCCGTTCTTTTTCATCGGCCTTCAAGGGGGAGCTGTATCCGATTCCGGCTATCTTCTTGGGCTTGGGGATGAGTCGCCCCATCATATCGTGCTTCGGAAGGGATCGATTCTGACCGGGTTGCCAGACCTGGCGGCCGATCCAGACGGGACAAGCCACATTCTCATGCGGAGCACCGAGACTTTCGAGGAAGATACTTGGCTCCAACTGAGGTTAGATTTTATCGTGCAGGGCTCGGGCGACGTCGTTCTGCAGTGTTTTGCGAACGACCTGACGGTGAATGCCGTGACGGCTCCAGTATGGGAAACCATCGCAGGAATGGAAGGCCCACTGATTCCGAGCGTGGAAGGCTTCGTCGACGATGCCCTTGGGATCAATACTGGATCTGTGCCGTTTACCTCGGGACGTGCTGGGTTTGCATTTCGAGTCGAAGACGTGACAAGACGGGCGCACTTTGATTCGATCGAAATTGCCAGGCAGCTTTAATAGGGACGTCAGCGGATGGCACTGAGCGCGTTCCAGCATGAATTGGGTCGCAAGTTTGGGAGGCTCGCTGTATCGGGGGCTCCAGACGGCGTCTACGTTTTCGAGCTTGGTTCGCAAATTCGAGAAGACGTCTACCTTGAAATTGGAAACTACGTTCAGGTTGCCCAGTCGTCTATCGCGTTTGATTCCCAGGCGACCCTAGTACGATTGCGAATCAAGGTGGCCCTTCCATTGGTGCTGGAGGGGGCCGTCTGGAAGTTGTCTGCGCGGCTGAATTCAACAACGTGTTACACGAGGTATCTCCGAGCCGAGCAGAGAGGGCTCGTGCTCGCTGACATTTGCATTCCAACGATTGGGGCAACAGGGGGCGCCACGAACACCATTTCTGTCCGGCTGACATTGGAGGCTGCATGATACCAATGTCCGTACGGGAACTTCGAGAGAAGGCGCCGCTTCCGCTCGAAGTACACGTGTCGGGGTTATGCTTCCGCCGATTGCAGGGCATGTGGTCGGTGTTGCTCCAACGCTTGCCAGGTGATCAAGAGTTTGTTCAGGGTTGTAGGGATGGCTGTGGCGGGTGCCTGCGTGCGTATGAGACTTTTCAGGACGGGGTGCGCAGAATTTTTTGCGCTGAGTTAGGACTGGTCGTGTCATTCCACGGGGTGCATGAGTTTTATGAAATTCCGTGGAAAAGTGGGATTATACCTGGGATTCGATTCCTTTGTTTGTATGAGGCTCAGGTGGGCTCGGCTTTGTTGAGTGGGGACTCTGGGTGGTTCATGAAGGAATCCGTTGAGCAGATGGCCGGAGATGAATTCATCCCTGGGATTAAGTCCAGGGTACTGGATTGGTTTGACGAGCTGCAACTTCGAGGGTGCGCGGGCTGATGGCGATCCGAGTTCAACTTCCTTCGGTTCAGATTGACCTCATCCGAGAAGACCTTGGGGATGCAACCCAGGGCACTGTGTTGTCTGGTGGGGCGGAGCCGTTCGCGCTCGTCGACGGAGACACGCTTACCATTCAGATCGATGGGGGTGGAACGCAAACGATTACGTTCCATGCCATCGATTTCGTCGATGTAGCCGATGCAACGCTGGCTGAAGTTTTGGCGGTGTTGGGGGCGTCGACTGGAATTACTGGAGCGGTCGCGAGTGGGGAAGCTGGGGCGATCCGAATTACGTCGGCAACCTGGGGATACGGCTCATCGGTTCAGGTTACAGGTGGGACGGGAAACGGAGTTCTTGGGTTTGATACCGCTTTGCATCGCGGTGCTAATTTCGTTCCGGTCACCCAGCTTATCAACAGAATTCCTGAAAATTCCGAGTATGGAGTTCCAACCGATGCCGACATCGAGCTGGAGCTTCATTCTGGAAGTGGTGTGGCCCCGACGCTTGGGGACGTCGAGGTTCGCGTCAATGACGCCCTGGTGTTTGACGGGGCGGATTGGCAAGCGGGCTGGGCTGGGGCAGACACTACCCCGAACGCAGCCACGCTTCGCCTGGTGTTTGCACCTTCTGGCGTTTTCGACCCGGACACAGAGTACACCGTTGGCGTGGTGGTCGTCGCTGGGCTCGATGACGAGTACACGTTTCGGACCGCTGACAACATCACGCCCCAGCTCGTTTCTGCCGAAGTGCGTTCTCAGACGTTCGTGCGAGTTGTGTTCAATGAGGCTGTGAAGCAGGTCAGCCCAACAAACACTGACGACGCGCTCAACCCAGCAAACTACGTTTTTTCAAGAGCGTCAATTCCATCCGTCGAGGTCGTGGCCTACGAGGTCACCCCGGTTGATACCCGAACGGTGGACGTGGAAGTCGACACGGAGTTGAGCTGGGGTTGCCAATATCTGCTCACGGTCGCAAATGTCGCTGACGTTTACGGGAATATCATCGTCACCCCAAACGATGAGGCCATATTCGTTACGCTGAGCCAGCCCTGGCCTGCGGGCCGCCGATGGCAGTTGCTCGAGTTCATACCGCAGATCAACCGTACTGAGGATGTGACCGGTGAGCTGGCGAGGTTCATCGGCTGCCTTCAGGACGTGTGCGATTTGCTGCTCAAGCTCATCGACGATTGGACACGAATTCTGGACGTGGACCTTGCCGATGAGAAGTGGCTCGACTGGATGCTGCTCGACCTTGGGAATCCCTTTTCGTTTTCGGAACTCGAGGTGGTGGACAAGCGGCGTCTTCTGAAGGTGCTCGTCGACATGTACCGGGAGAAGGGTACGTCGATTGGGCTCCGCAACGTGATTCGGTTTTTCCTGGGGCTGGAAGTTACGATCAATATTTTCAATGGCCTCGGCTGGGTACTCAGTGACGAGGCCACATTGGACGCCGCCGACCCACCAGTGCTAGGCGACCCATTGGCAGGCTATGCCAATGAGTTGGTAGGGGATGCGACATTGGGGTCTGGGGATTCCTGGTTGCTTTACAGCTTTGAGATCGAAAGCGCCGTTGCCTTGACGGCTATGCAGCGACAACGCATAACGAAAATCGCTGAGTTGATGAAGCCAGGTCACACGCATTTGCTTCGCATCGTAGAGCCGACGTTGCCAGACGAAGAACTCGACCATCTCGAGCTTGGGTTTTCTCGATTGGGCGGCGTGAGTTATACAGGCGAGTGGATTTTGCACGGAGTGGTGTAGCCCATGCAGAAATATGATTGGTTTGAAGGTCAGAAGGTTAAGAATACGGAATTGAATGGAGCTTTTGATGCGGCCGAGGAGGCCTTCAAACGGCTGACACTCGACACTGGAATTGTGGGGATTACGTCTGGCGGAGCAGTTTCGGAAAATGCTGGTTCTGCAAATCTGACCGTGGACGTTGCAGGACCGGTATCGATTTACGATCAGGCAGGCCAGAGAATCTCGTGGTCTGGAACTCAGGATGTCATTTGTTCGGTCGATGAGAATTCAAGCTCGACAGCGGTTGTGAGCCCTGGCAACGAGCGGTGGCTTTCGATCTTTGCGAAGTTCAAGCAAAACCTGACGGATCCACGGCTCGACCGACAAGGTGACACGGTATACTTTGACGTCGCCGAATCGTTTGAGATCCATGTGGGGATGGGCGCGGAGGCTGTAATTCCAACTGCGGCGCGGCCGTTTCTTCGAGGCGACGAAATTCTGTTGGCTGACGTTCGTCTCATTTACGGACAGACGCAGATTTTCAACGCATCGATTTCGACAACACGTCGTCAGTGGGCGATTAAGACGGTTTCTGGACTTACTCAAATTGCAGTTGGGACGATGGAGGAAGCGGTCGAGGCGTTGAGTGTTGCGTCGGGAATCAACTACGCTGGAGGTCCAGCGTGGCACGATACAACGACGAATCCTGCGGCGTCAGTTGAAGCGCAGCTTGACAAGGTTGTGACGGATCTTGTTGCCAATGCGGGTTCGGATAGGATTGGTTCTGCTTCGGTCATCAACAGATTTGGGTCGTTGAGCATTGGGTCTGTTTTTGATCAGCTCACAACTCTTTCTGGTTACGTGAACACACTGCAGATGCAAGCCAAGCTGCTGAGAGCTAGGAATTGGCAGCATGTTGATAGCGGAACGTTTGTTGGCGGAAGTGTGATGTCCCTTCTTTATTCTTCGACCAAGAACTTGTATTACGCCGTTAGCGTTGATGGCGTAGCCTGGAAAAGCGAGAGTCCGCTTGGACCGTGGGCAGGAACTTCTGCTTTCGCCGGAATTGTAGACAATTGTAATGCACTTTGTGCAAATGGTGGAACGCTGTTCATGGGTGGGTGCGACATGTCGGTATCAGCTAGTCTCGAGTCGTATGATACTGCGACCGATACATGGACAGCGCGTACCCCAACTGGGATGAATCATCCGGCAGATCGTATCGTTGATATTATTCATGATGTTGGAAACGGATGGCTGGTGGCAGTCGGATGGGGAACATCCCCAGCAACTGCGTACATCATTCGAGCTTCTGGCCTAGGTACTACGTGGGTTGCTGCGTCAACAAGTCTTACAGGCATTACCAAACTTCATGCCCTTGCCTATACAACTGGAATTCTGATTGCTGTTGGCCAGACAGCCACCGCTGGAAGAATATTGAAATCCGTGGATGGCGGAGACAATTGGACGGATGTCACTCCGGTTTCACCTCCTTCTGTTTTCGCGTCTGTTACTTGGGATAGCGATTCTCAGAAGTTTTACGCAACCGATTGGTCAGCAGGTGTTTGGTCCTCTAATTCAACAGGCACAACGTGGACACTTCTGAGGACATGGACGTCTGTGAATCCAACTGGGGTAGCATGTGACGGAGTAGGAACGATTGTGGTGTCGGGGTACGGCGGTAGTCCAGGTCCAGGTGGGTTTTTGGTGTCTGTCGACCAGGGTGTGTCGTGGGTACACTTCCACGAGACTGTGTCAGATCCAACCATAGGGATTAAATACACGAATGGGCATTTCTTCGCGTTGATTACGCTTGGCCTTGCGGTTTCTTTGGGCACAACTGCTCCAAGTATTTAGCGATGAAGCAACTACCTCAGGGTATCGGGCTTTACCTCCGCCACTTAGATTCAAAGAAATTGGATCCACCACGTCTAGCCGACCAGTACGCCAAGCGAGGCATTTCGTGGGTAGCAATTGGAGGCCCCTGGCACGACGAAAACAATTCGGTCTGGGTCAACAAGCCGATCCAAGTGCAGAATTACGCTGACGCCTTCAAAACCGCTGGGGTGTCGGCACACGTTTGGGGCTACTGTTGGCACGATCGGATTGATCTGTTCCTCCGCAACATGATCGAATGCACAAACGGTTCCGTCGACGGTTGGCTGCTCGACCCAGAGCTGGGTCTCAAGAATCAGGTACGCGAGGCGAACAGCCTATTTGCTCAGTCTCGCGCGTATCTAGGTTCGGATCGTGTGCTCGGGATGACAAGCTACGGTTTGCCGCGAGGGCATAAGACGTTTCCATTTGAGGCCTTTGCCAAGCCTGGGGTTTCCAACGCGGAGGTCGAGGTCGATTACGGGAGCCCCCAGCTCTACGTGGTCGGGGAAGCCCAGGTGAAGCAAGGACTTGCCGACTGGAAAAAGCTTGGCTTCGACGTCATTATTCCGAGTTTTGGCAACTACAAGTTCGTCGCCGCTCCTGGAAGCGATGAGACAAAGACAGCAGTCTCGAAGACGGGGCCGGAGCTGCACGAGCATCTTTCTCACTTCATGGGCAGTGCATCTTCGATCTCAGCCCTGATAGGATGGTCGTCTGGATTCGTCACGCGCGAGCAGTGGGAGGTTTTGTCGAAGTGGGGTCGGGTTCTGAGACGCTCGCCCTAGCTTGGAGGCCGTCGATGACTGAGGAATTTTTTGCTGGGCACTGGTCGTTCATTGCATTTTCGTGCATCGCTGCAGTTTTGATGCAGGTTCTGAAGACGACGGTGTGGGCGCCGAGGAGAACTCTGCCTGCTGGGTTTTTGAGCACCTTCTTGTGGTGGGGGCGCAAGATGCTTCCCTTGCATCCTGTTTTTCTTGGATGCCTTTTCGGGCTCATTCCGGGCATACCCGCTGGAGGATTCGACTCAAGGTCGGTGGCCTCGCGGGTTCTCTACTATGCGACGGCCGGGCTTATGAGCACCTGGGTATACGATGTGATCAAGACGTTAGCGAAACGCAAAGGGGCAGGCCTTCCTGAATTGCTCGCGTTTCACTCTCCTAAGTATGCCTCCAATACGCCTAAGGAGACGCCGCCAACAGAATCGGTGGGGAAGGCGTCCGATACCATTGGCAGCGCGAAGTAATTGTACTCCGCTTTTTATTAATCTGTCAGTGTTCTGAATGCTTTACACCGTGTAATTGTTTGGAAGGTTGACGAGTCTGGCAGGTCGGTGTGTGCGAATTTGCAGATTGGCTTGTTGGTGCATTGTAGGCAGATGTGCTGCTCGCGCCAGTTGGCAAGGGCTTCTTCGCGGGGCATTCCTCGATAAGTGATTGTCGCAATCGACGCGTCTGTTTTCGCAGCGGTGGTGCGTTGGACGGCTAGCTCATGTTTTTTGATGCAACTCGGGCAGACGAGGTCGTACGGGGGAGCGTCTCCAGTTTGCGACCATCCGTCGGGGGGAGGTAGTTTCGTCAAGTCTCCATCGGTCTTCGGATGAACTCGTTCGGATGCGGAACGTCCGCAGTCTGAGCATATCCAAAGAGCTGTCCGAAATTCATTAGGCATTTCCACTCCTTAGAGAAACTTGAGAAAATCGGAAAGTACCACTAGAATCAAAGCTTCGCAAGGCGGGGGACAGGAGCAGCAATGAGATGGGCAACGTGGTTGGGGTATATGTTTTGCGGGGGGGTTGGGCTTTTGATGGTAGGTGGAGGGCAAGGTGAATTATTCGGGGTGACTCCCCGAAGTATTTCCATGGATCTCTCGAGTCGAGAATTCCAGCCTAGCTCAAGAGACTTTTCCGAATTTTCTTACCTCCCTAGCGTTTCAAATGTTCCGCGTGAAGTTGGAAAGTCTGAGGAGAATCAGGTCACGTTGGCTACGAACATGCTACGGGTGTGCGTAAGCGAGGCGAGTTTCTCGAGTTGGCCTGACTGTGTTGGAATTTGGGAGGTGGCCAAGAATGTTCGGTCTCGAAAGTGCGATCGTCAGAAGTTGCCATCGATCACCACATGCTCGACTCGAGGCGAGACGGTGGCGTCGGCGTTGCGGAGGTTGTCACCAAGGGTGACTGGAGGAAAGCCGGCACGGACGACGCGGCAGCGATGGGTGTCTCGCCTTGACCTCTCGTGTGAGATGCCAGAGGGCTACCCTTCGAGGCAACGGTGGAACGGGGTACGAGATCGGTGTCTCCACTTTGCACAGTTGGTGCGTGGGTTGGCACGCGGTCAGGCGGTACAGAGGGTGACGCTTGGCCGAGGGGTGGCCATTGCCTGGGGCGGTCGATGCGAACGTCCAGGGGGTGCCTGTGACGACGCTATGGCCTGTCGTCGCGGGCTTGCACGCATTCCTACCGAGACCGCAAACGCCTTCTGGTGTCGACCGGGTTCTCGTGGATGCCGCGACGATATTGAGCCGCTGTGTTTTCGCAATGGCTGGCTGCCTGCCGGATGGCATCCGTAGAGAGGCGCCCGCCCTACCCCGCTGGAGGGGGGATGACGGGGATGGGCAGGCAAAAGGTTTCCCGTACCGATAGATTATCGTCGGTCCCCGCTGTTTGTTCAAGGGATTCGTTCCATCTGCGCACGAGAGAAAGCCAATCCTCGAACTCGAGGTGTACCATCGTTGAAGGTCCGCCGGCGAGGCGGAGGGGTTGGAGGGTCCACAGTTGGATGAGCAGCTCGAGCCGGCACGCAACAGACAGGGACCGTGCACGGAGCTTCCTCCAGATGACGACGGAGTGTTTTGGAGTTTGTGTGTTCATGGCGGCCGCGCGTTCCGCCTGAGCCATGGCATCTAGAATACTGAATTTCTTTCTGAATTTTGCCTCTATCCAGAGTGGGGTTCCCGAGACATCGGGGACTTCGCCCGCACATCTGGTCTGGCCGATGCCTCGTTTTGCTTCTGGGAATAGTACGCGGAGGGCCTCAGCGACCTCGCGTTCAAATCGTGCGCCCTTGGTACGGGCATAGCGCCCAATTTGGGACGGATTTCTTGAAGAGGTCACGTCGGACCCGCCGAAGAGCTGAGGTTGGAATTCGTGTAAGCAATTTCCATGACGTGTGTTGCCACGTCAGGCTGTACTTGATACAGATGACACAGCCGACCGAGGACCATGGCAAGAACGGCAATGCTCTGTCGGCCCAAGCTGTGTACCACCATGGCTTCGACGTTAGCACAAGCCCTTGTAATAGGAACGTCACCCATATACCAGTATTACGCATCTATACAGAAAAGCGCGGAACATTTCGAGAGGCGACGTTGTCTATTGACGCTGACGTGTTGATTTGGTAGGTTTGACGTGCAGCAAACGTCGACCCTTGTTCCGTGGCTAGTGGAACTTGGCGGCCCCATCCGCCAAGTTCCACGCTTTATATCCCCTACAAGTCGTCCACCTGAACCATCGCGCCCCATGAATTCTCGGGGAACATTGGACTGCGAGAATTGTTCCCGATCAGGAGCCAGATCGTGTGGACGCCACGCAGCGGAAGTCTTGGCGCTGGTCCCCATCCGTCGGTGGCGACGATGAGAATTTCTGGCAGAGGCCTCACCTTCGAGACGGCCTCGAAGATCGGAAGGAACGACGTGCCGCCGCCACCTTGTAGCGTTGCCATCATTGCTTTCGCCGTGTGAACTTCCCGCACCGCGCTGACCTTGGTGTCGCAAGACAGGAACGTGACCTGCGCACCAACCGCTTGAAGAATTCCCAGGGACTCCCTGATGGCAACAGCCAGGTCAGCCCCCGACATCGACCCAGACGTATCAACGGCGATGGCGCATTTTGGGACAGGTCGCACGAGCGCGGGCAGAATCGGGTGCCCGAGCCCGTAGCCGAAGGCGGCCTGCCTTCGGGATGGTCGATGGTAGCGAAAGTCCACAGCACCCGGACGGTATCCCATGGCGTTCCGCGTCAGACGTGCCAACTTCGCGCGCCAATTGATCTTGGCTGGCTTCGCATAGTCGTTGGCCCAGCGAGTCAGCCCGGCCGGAACAGTACCCGGCTGTTTCGAGGTGGCCTGTTGGATGTCTTCGGCCACACGCTTGCGAAGCGCGTTGAGTTCCGCCTCGGATCGCCCACCCTTGGCTTGCTCGTCTACTTCATCAATTGGCTCCCCTGGTACAGGGCGACCTGCGCCCGAACCGCACCAGCCTCCAGCGGCAGTTGGCTCATCCGGACTCGAGCAACGAGGGCATGGCGGCTGCTTCGAGGAATTTTTTGATTTTTTCTTTTGTCCTTTACCCTTGGTTTGTCCTTGAGTTTGTCCTTGTCCTTGACCATTTGCTTGCCCGGAACCCTGGCCTTGTCTGCTTTGAGCTGAGCAGGTTGGGCACTGCTTGGCTTTGCGTAGCAGCTCCTCGTAGTAGAACTCCTCGGTCTGTCCCGTGGGGAGCTTGAACGTTGCCGGGTGGCGAGCAGTTTCTGGGAGTTTGAGCCGAGCTGCAACTAAATCGTCGTTGATCGCACAGTCCGCCGAAATATTCCAGAGGTCCTCCGCGTATTTCAAGCGGACTCCTCGAGCGTAGTGGTCTCGAATTATGTGAAGCGCCTCGTGAACGAGCACACCAGCGATTTGTGGAACGTTCCATTTTTCCAGGGCCTCCTCGTCGACGAGGAGTATTCCAGTTTTAGTTACACCAAAAGTCCCAAGGGATCCTTTTGGAACGTAACACGGTGTGAGTGCATGCAGAGCGGCAGAAAAATAAGGCATTTTCTCGCACGCCATCAGTCGGCCGCAGGCAAGCTTTAGCTGGGGGCTCATAATTTTTGGCATAATTACACCGCCTCCTGAGCTTCCTGGTCCGGGTTAGCCATGAGAATCATTGTTGAGGTTTGCGCTTTCAGCGTGTCGAACACTTTCCTCAGATTTTCCAGCTTTTGGCCGAGGATGCCCTCGTATCGTTCAAACTTGGAAATCATGCGGTCGCATTTTCCAGCCCTGAATGTGAGGGCGCGGACGCCAAGGTCGAGCGTCTGCAGCTCGATCTCGAGTTCGCTGGCCACCTGCTTTGTCTCCGCCTCTAGCGCATCGAGGACGGCGGCGATGACGTCCTGAGAGCCGATGGCTGGCAGGGCGTAGATTTGATGCCGGCTCGTTTGCTGCAGTGGCGCCATGTGGCGATACCATTCCGACAACTCAGCTTTCGGGATGAAATAGAATCCACCGGCCGCCCGCAAGGCGACGGCAGAAAATTGGGTCAGGACTTTGTGGATCCATCCCGAGATCGAAATTGTATCCAGCTCGGTAATTGCCCGGGCGAACCTCTGGGTTATGAGTCTTTCAAGTTTGTGCCCTTCCGGGCTGAACACTAGACCTGGAATGTATCCACCTACGTCTCGAACGTGTACGGTGAGTTCCGGCGAAAGCCGAACTCGTTGTGGTTTTTGTTCTTCGAGAAACAGACTCTGCCCGGCCAACGCCTTGATGGGGCGGGCGATCATTTTGTTCTCGACGAGGACGCTCTCGACCGCGCGCTTTAGTGCTCTGTCTGGCGTCTGAGGCAGAGGATACAGGTCTTTTTGTATTCCACCTGTCTCCAACGCCTCGATGAAGGCGTCGAATTCCACGACGCCCGATAGGGTCCAGTATACAATTCTGCCTGCCAGGCTTTCATCATCGCACACAAATATAGAGGTCATGCTAAATTCTCCTGCCCATCTCAAGAATAATTCAAAATGGCGTGACGGTCAAGTAAATTTGACACGGTTGAGAAAATTGTTGACGTGCAGAAAATTGTATGCAATACTCAAATTCGAGAGCGCAATTTTTCGAGGGAGGCTGACGATGGATATTTTGCAGATCAAGCAAATTCTAAAGACCGCGTTGTTCACACCCGGCCTCAATGGCCGGTGGGGGCTTCCGATATTGTTTTGGGGGAAGCCCGGCGTGGGGAAAAGTCGGGTTATCGAAGTGGAAGGCCGCAGGCTTGGGCTGCAGGTCCAGACGTTGATCGCTTCAATTCGGGAGCCGTCAGATTTTGGGGGTCTTCCGATTCCGAAAATGATTGGGAAGAAGACGTTGGTGGAGTATGCCGCACCGGCTTGGGCGGTCGACCTAGATATTAGCTCGAACGGACAAGCCATTGTATTCATTGATGAAATTTCCACAGTGAGTCCTCTGATTCAGGCGGCGCTGCTCCGAATGATTCTCGATGGGGCTCTCGGGGATTATGTCTTCCCCCCTGGAGTTCGTTTTCTTGCGGCCGCCAATCCGACAGAAGATGCGGCCGGAGGCTGGGACATCGCAGCCCCGTTGGCCAATCGATTTGGGCATGTCGCGTGGGATGTTCCCTCCAGTGCCGATTGGGTCGATTGGCTTCTCGGGGATGGAGGGAGCTATTCCAACACCGATGTGGGAGTTGATGCAGCGTCCGCCGAGGAAGCTTTCGTGATGGCTCGATGGGACGACGCGTTTGCGGCGGCGAAGGGCCTGGTAGCCGGGTTCATTCAGGCACGGCCGGACCTGCTGTTCAAGATGCCAGAGTACGGGTCTGCGGCGCTCTCAAGGGCATGGGCGAGCCCTAGGAGCTGGGAGCTTGCGACTCGTGCGTTGGCGGGTGCTGGTGTGCATAGGCTGTCTGGTTCGCTTACAGACGATCTCTTTGCGACCTTTGTGGGGGATGGAATATCTGCAGAATTTTCGACTTTTCGGAATGGATTCACCTTGCCAAACCCTGCGGATATTTTGGATGGTGTCGTGGCGTTCGAGCATGAGGCCATTCGCCTTGACCGGACGGTTGCAATTTTGGCAGCGTGTCTTGCTGTGGTGGTTGGCCCACGATGCTACAACCTTGATGCCCGTGTGAATAGGTTGTGGGGCATCTTGGAGGAGTTGCTCGCGCAGGCGGCCGACCTAACCGTTTCCACCGCACGCGTGCTGGTTCGGAAACGACTTCATCTGAACGCTGGGGCAGCTGCTGCGAATCCGGTTCTCGTGAAGCTGCAGCCGGTTTTGAAAGCTGCCAATGTTGGAGTTACCCCGTGAGAAGGATGTATAGAGTAGGGAGCTGACAATGAGTATGCCTCGTCCTTACCATGATGGAATGAACGAGTTTGAGTATCTCGTTAAGAGAATTTGGGACACCCTTCCACAGAAGATAGCGGACGACATAGGCAGATGCATTTCTGTCTTTAGACTTTCTGGGCAAATTGAGCCGTTGACCTCTGGGGTGAGGATGGATTTTCGTTCTCTGGTTACAGAAAAGGGGGTTACTTCAACCTATAAACTCACTGTAAGTACGAAGTTGTTTGGCGTCGTTGCGGAAATTGATTGGCCGGTTCAGGATAGTTTGAATCTAAAGAGAGTGCTGTC
>Ga0315274_10001894_pt1 | contig 32138 bp, 23 predicted proteins | sample YL17G02_20_MG_FD_203700 | JGI IMG/M metagenome (GOLD analysis project Ga0315274, IMG submission 203700) | Sediment microbial communities from Yellowstone Lake, YNP, Wyoming, USA - YL17G02_20 | ecosystem: Environmental > Aquatic > Freshwater > Lake > Sediment | place: USA: Wyoming | collected...
GGTCAGCGTGGCCCAGACCCACATGCTCATCCAGCCGGGCATGTCAAAATTGAGGCAGACTCTCGCACCGCAGATGGCCTCACGCCGCTCGTCGACGACCTTCCCTTTGAACAGCACCTTGCCATCGTCCGTTTCCGGCGGCTGCCCATCGCCGATGACGAGTCTCGGCATAGCCACGAAGATCTGCCCGTCAGACAAGGCGAGAGGCTCCGTGATATACTCTCGCTCGGCCTCGCTCGCGTCGGCCAGCCGCGCCTGGACGGTCAGACCGGCCCCGCAGGGAATCAGCCCGTGCTCGTAGCTTCCAGATTTGCCAGTCTCCCGCCACCCTCGGGAGATGTATGTCTCGCCGTCGCTCGTCTTGACGAGGAATTCCACCTTGCGGCCGGCCAGCCCTTCGCCATCCGGGCCGACGACCCGCCCTTCGATGTTGGCCTCGCTATAGGCGAGCTTCACGTGGATTGGCTTGTCGATGCGGCCCGGCAGAATAGTGAAGAGCGCCATCGCGTTCATCGGCTGCGACCATGCGCCCCACACCGTCTGCCCGGGTTGCACGTCCTTGAGCACAAACTTCCCCTGCACGTCACTGCGGATTCCTTCCCACAGACTCGCTCCGGAAGGAGCAAGATAGACATTCCCGCGCGGCCGGCCCAGAGGATCCGTGACGACGCCCTCAAGGGTCCTTGTCGTATTGGCCGACTCGGTCGCCGGACTTGCTTCCAGGGAGTCGGCGTCGGTCGTGTTAGCTGCTTTGGGAACCTCTGCCGTCTGGGTAGTTGCCGCAGCCTCACCATCTGTCTTCTCCTGTGGTTCCGCCTTTGCCATCGGCAATAGGAATGCAGCGATACAGAGGATCAGAATTAGACCGGCACATCCGAGCTTTGCACTTTTGGGGAACGGGCGGCCAGGGCCTTTTTCGATTCGACGACGCCGAGCAATCGCAGGCTCAGCGAGGGCCGGCCGAAAGCGAGCTTGGAGACGCTCAGCAGGGTCTTCGGGTACTCCTCGGCTTCCTCGCCCATGGCGGCCAGGACCGTCTCATCCACCGCCTGCTCTCTCACCCGCCGGATGATCGCGTTCGCCAGCCATAGCAGAGGATGAAAGAAGTAGACAATCTGGAGCAATGCCTGGACGAGGTTGACCCACAGGTCGCCCCGCTGGATGTGGGCCAGCTCGTGCAGCAGGACCGATTTCAATTGAATCGCGTCCAGCTCAGCCAGCATGGAGCGGGGCACGAGGATCGTGGGCCGCCGCAGGCCACAGACCGACGGGCTCATGGATAGTGAGCTCAGACGCAGCTTCACCTGGCCCGTCATGGCCATCCGCCGCCGGCACTGGCCCACGAGTTCGACCAGTCTCTCCGGGGCGCTGCCGGACTGCATCACCAACCGGCGGACAAACAGGGCCCGCTGGATCAACAGGACAATCATCACACTCACAACAACCGCCCACGCAAGCACGAGAGCCCCCTGCCACGTGATCGACGCCACCGGCGCAGCCGCGACGGTCACAGGAGGCAGATTGCCGGTCTCGGTGGCGGTCTGGATGGGCTCATACGGCTGGTAAGAGGCGGATGAGCCAACATCGGGGACACTGGAAACCGCCGAGCGCTCAACGCCACGGGCAATGGGCGGCAGCGATACCACCGGCTCTTCTATCACTGGTTCCGCCTGCTTCGGCAGGCTCGGCAGCTTGTCACCGATCCAGTAGGCGAGGCCTGTCGGCGAAGAAAGCGACGGCGGCAGAATGAGTTTGGCAAGGACCAGCAGCCAGATCCAGTAGCGGACCACGGCCTTGACCCTCTTTCGCAGCGCCAGGTCCAGGACAACCAGGGCAACGATCAGCAGGCTCGACTGGACGAGCATGCGGCCGGCGAACCCGACGAACACCGTCCCTGCCGAATTCAACAAACCAATGAACTCACTCATACTACTCCCTCCCTAATTGCCGGAGGCCCCCTCGACAGGGCCTCCCATAAGGATTAGTGGTCCATCTTCTTCTCGCGTTTCCTGTGCTTGATCAGGTGCTCCAACTGCCGGTACTCCCCGTCGGACAGTCTCTCATTTTCAATCAGGAACTGCATCATCGGGGTCAGGGCCCCGTCGAACGCCCGCTTGACCGTCCTCATGATCTCGCTGCGCTGGGCCTGGGCGCGGGTGATCGCGGACCGGTACAGGTAGAGGTTGCGAATCCGCTGCGTTTCCAGCAGGCCTTTCTTGACCATGCGGTCCATCATGGTCTTGACGGTCGTGTAGGCCCAACCTCTCTCCTCCTGCAGCGCCTCCTGGACGGTCGGGGCGGCACACGGCTCATGCTCCCACACCGCCTGCAGGATCGCCCATTCGCTGTCGAACAACTCCACAGGTGTCTTGGCCATATATCCCTCTTAATATCTATCGTGGTCAATTATACTCTACCCAAGTAGATACATGCAACAGAAAAATGCACGATCTGCAAAAATTCTTTGGCCCTGTTACCTGCAGCCCGTGCGGGCTGTGGCGCGAGGTCACTGATGGGGTCATCCGTCGGGGCGGCGCTGAGGCTGGCTCGTCGGATTGCCCCTGACCGTCGTCGTCACAAAGAAGCAAGCTGGGGACATTTTGAATGGTAGAATCCCGCCCCGGGATTCTACTGTGCAAATCCGCGCTCTCTGGGCATACGCGGACCCCTCTCATAAGAGCCATCCGGGGCGGCATGGCTCATATGAGGTGTCCCCAGCTTGCTTCTTTGTGACTTCATCTTCCGCGGAACAGCGTACCTCATCGCCAGGGCAACAGCTCGTCCCAGACGAGCGTCCGGAACATGTTGGAGTAATCATCGGTCCAGAGACCGACGGCGGCGTCCGGCGTCAGCGACCGCCAGCCGTCATCCTCCGCCAGGAGCGCCAGGTCGCTGCTGTCACGGGCGACGGCGACCCACGTGGATCGCGAGGCGTGTCCCCCTGAATCGCTGGCGTTCGGCTCGTAGTCCTCCACCAGGGCGCTCCATCCGGCGTCGGCCGTCAGGTTCGCCAGGACCGGCTCGAGATTCACGTACCGGTTGGAGATGTGGAACAGCACGATGCCGCCGGGGGTCAGTTTGCGCATGTACATGGCCAACGCCTCGCGGGTCAGCAGGTGCACGGGGATGGCATCGGAGCTGAACGCGTCGAGCACGATCAGGTCGAATGTCCCATCCGCCACCTTGGTGACGCTCTGGCGACCATCCCCGATGACGATATCCACCGCCGGTCGGGCCAGCTCGAGGTAGCGGAACAACGTCGGATTGCGGGCAATCCGCACCATGGCCGGGTCCACCTCGAAAAAGGTCATCGCCTGTCCCGGCTCCTGGTAACACGCCGTCGTGCCGGTGCCAAGCCCCACACATCCGACGCGTTTCATGGGCCGCGAGGCCCTCATCGCCTCGAACACCTGTCCCAGGGGCCCCTCCTGGTTGTAGTAGCTCGTGGGCATGCGGACGCTGGCCTCGTCCATGTACTCGTCGCCATGCACGATATTGCCGTGATAGAGGGAATGCACGTTCCCCCCAGGGTCGCTGTATACCGCATACACGCCGAAGAAGCTGCGATGACGATAGAGCCGATGGCCGGCATCCTCCGCGTGGAAGACGGTGCCGAAGATGATCGGGGCAAAGCCAAGAGCCAGCCGAAGCGGACGGTTGCGGAAGCTGTAGAATGCCGCGGCCAGCGCGATGTACACCAGTACGGGACCGGCAACGCCGAGCTGGTTGACGGCTCCGGCATCGACAAAACCCTGCACGAAGGAATAGGACAGCGCGACCAGGGCCGCCAGGACCCCGTCGAGCACGGACTGACGCCATCCTCCGCCGCTGGAGCCCGGACGCACCAGGCATGCGATGGCCAGGATCAGTGGGTACTCAAGCACGGAACTGAACAGCAACGGCGCCACGAGCACGCAGAAGACGCCGCCGAGCAGTCCGCCCGCGGACATCCAGAGGTAGAACTCCGTGAGCCGGTCGGCCGCCGGCCGATGCCGGACCAGCTCCCCGTGACAGACCATCGCAGTCACAAACAGCATCGCCAGATCCAGGGCGAAAATCGGCAGCAGATCGAGTCTCGTGAAAGAGACGGCCAACAGGGCGTAGATCGGGATTTGGAGCGTCAGCATCCACTTGTGCTTCAGGATGGGCCGGCGGGCGAAGACGATGATGAACGTCAGCATATACAGCGACAGCGGCACGACCCAGAGAAGCGGCACGGAGGCCACATCGGTGCTGATGTGCAGTGTCACCGCCAGCAGCAAAGCGGAGGGAACGAACGACAGCACGAGCCAGTGCGCCCGGGCGCCCCAGGTGATCTTGTCCGAAAGAGCCGAGGCACCTTCGCCGGGGCCCGGCGCAGCGCCGACGACAACGGAGGATTCGGACCCGCGAAACGCCCGCAGGCTGATCGAGCACAGAACGATGGTGAGCGTCAGCATCGCGTAGCCGATCATCCATGCCCGGCTCTGCACCGACAGGCCGAACAGGGGCTCGATCACCACCGGATACGCCAGCAGGGCGACCAGCCCTCCGACGTTGCTCGATACGTAGAGGAAGTACGGGTCGGCGGCGTGGACGTGCCCCGATTGAGAAAACCACCTCTGCAGCAGCGGCGCCGTAGCGGAGACCGCGAAGAACGGCAAGCCGATGGAAAACGTCAGCAGGGCCACGAGCCAGGCGACCGGGTGCGTGCCGCCCGACGTCGCCTGTGGCCACGCGACGTGAACGGGAAGGAACAGGAGCCCGATGGCCAGCACCGACGCATGGATCAGGACCTGCCATCGCACGCGGTCCAGCCGCGACAGCAGATGGGCATACAAATAACCGGCCAGCAGCATCCCCTGGAAGAACATCAGGGCCGTGTTCCAGACTGCCGGCGTGCCGCCCAGCAGCGGCAGGATCATCTTCGTGAACATCGGCTGGATCGCGAAGAGCAGGAAGGCCCCGAGGAACAACGCCACGCAGTGCAGCGGCAATGCCGTCAATACTCCACCCGGCGACGCCAGGGGAGCAACGGCGGAAGGTCCGTCTCTCATAAAGATCGTTTGTCCACTATCTCAAAAGCCGACAGAATCGACTCGATGCCCATCCCGGAGTCCTCGCGCAGACGCTTCTGCATACCGCTGCTCCCAAGCATCTCGCGGCAATCTATGGCCGTACAGAGAGAATGTCAAGAACGAACAAAAGGAAGCGCTGCCGGTCTGCGCGGACCCAGCCGGCAGCGCTTTGCCTGCGGAGTATCTTATGCGAATTCTTTGTACTCGCGATCCGTGATGATGCCGGGCTGCGGGAAGGGATACTTGCCGCCGGCATCGGCCCGTAATGGCGAGGCGGAATCCATCGTCAGCTTGTCCACGCCCGGGCCAAACTCGTGCTGGCAGTTGAGGATCTCCTCATATTTGACGACTTGGCCGGTATGGGCAGCCATGCGGCCCATCGACGTCACTAAGCTCGCCTCGGCGCCGCGTTTCACCTCGTTGTATGGCTTGTTGTTGCGGATCGCGTCGATGAGATCATCCCATTCGAGCTGATACGGGCTCTTCTCAGGCTGTGGGTATCTCCAGATGGGCTCGGCCCCTTCCATCAGTTGGCCGCTGTAGGTGCGGACCCTGCCCGGCGCGTGGCCGGACGTGGAGATGACGGCGGAGCCCTTCGTGCCGTGGGCATAGCTGGCAAAGGCATTCTGGCAGCCCTGCATGTTGCGGCCCTGATAGAAGAGCTTCGTGCCGTCCGGGAAGGTGTACTCGACGTCATAGAGGTCGAAGTTCTGATCGACGTAGTCATCTCGATAGTGGCGGCCGCCGAGGGCATGAGCCTCCACCGGCCAGGCGCCCTTCATCCAGGAACACTCGTCGATCTGGTGAATGTAGTAGTCGCTGAAGACGCCGCCGCTGGCCCAAAGCCAGCTATGGAAGCTGCGGATCTGCCACATCAGCTCGCTCAAATTGTTCGGCTTGCGGGTGGCGGTGGCGGACCGGCCGCTCATGCGATAGCCGCGAAGCAGGATGATCTCGCCGATCTCGCCGCCCTTGATGCGTTCGAGAAGCTGCTGGCGACCGCGGCAGTGACGCACCATCAGACCGACGCCGACCTTGAGGTTCTTCTTCTCCGATTCCTCCGCAAGCTCGAGCATCTTACGGGTCGTGGGACCGTCCACAGTCACGGGCTTCTCCATGAACATGTGGAGGCCCTTCTGGATCGCGTAGGAGAAATGCACCCAGCGGAACGCCGGCGGCGTCGCGCAGATCGCCACGTCGCCCGGGCTCAGGCAATCCATCGCCTTCTTGTAGCCGTCGAAACCGACGAACCTGCGGTCCTCCGGGACATCGACTTTATCGCCATGTTGATTCTTGAGGTTGTCATAGCTGCGTTTGACGCGGTCCGCGAAGACATCGGCCAGGGCCACGAGCTTGATCGGACCGTTCTTGACGGACAGGGCATTGTCGGCGGCCCCGGTGCCCCGCCCGCCGCAGCCGATCAGGACCACTTGGATCGTGTTATTCTCCGCCGCGTACATGCGCGGGACAAGCCCGGCGGCCAGGGTCGAGACGGCGGCCAGCCGGCCCGTGTTCTTCAGGAAATCGCGACGCGACGTGCTTTCTTGCGTGGACTCACTCATTGTGGACTCTCTCCTACTGTCAAGTACGTTCTCGATGCTGTACGTGCTGCCAATCACCATGTGCTCCCGGCCCGGCGGATCGCCCGGCCTCAACGGCTTCATTATCGCCATAATGCCGGATGGCACAAGCCCTTTTTCAAGGAGGACGCGAGAACGCGGGCACGTATTTCACGATTCCGTTGTAGCACTGGACCCGCCATCCTATAATCGACACAGAACAAGTAAGGAGTCTGAAGGAACCAACGATGAACCCCGCACATACAGCCATACTTTTCGTCCTGTCGATGTCGCGTTTGTCCGTTGCCGCCGTGGCGCAGCCGCTTGGTCCGTTCCATCCCACGGGGGCGCCCGAGGACACGTCACAGCGAGCGATCTACCAGGCCCGGTTGCCGGAAGCCCCGCATCCGAAACAGGTTTCCACGCTTACGATTGGCGTGGCTCCCTCCGATGACGCCACCGGCGCCAAGTGGTATCAGCTCATCGGGACCAAGGTCAACGGAGAATCGTTCACGGTCCGGTTCCTTGCGAATGGCAATCCGTTCAGTCCTCGGCCGCAGAAAGACACTGTAATCCACCGATACATTCTGCAGGAGGCAAACGAGCCGCCGATCGAGTACATCGATGAACGGACCGGGAAGGCCCTGATCCCCCGGTTCGGATTCGTCGAGAACCTGCTGCCGCGTGCCGACGACAGCGCTGCAGAGATGCCGTTCGAAAGAGGCATCTACCTGGGACATCCCATCGTCCGCTTAGGCATGCTCAAGTCAGACGGTGTAAAGGTCCCGCCGAGCACACAGAAACTCGTTTTCCGAGGCGATCTGATCATCGGGACCAGCCGGAACTTCCGGGATGATGGGACAGGGCGGAAGAACCGCGAGGCCAACTACAACTATGTCCCCTTCACCAAGGAGGACTACGCCGAGATGGTCGCGGCGGGTGTCAACTACTTCACCGCCAAAGGCGAGCAGGTGAACTGGATTTGCCGCCGGCCGGTCTTCTACGATGGGTACAGTCCGCAAATCGCGTTCCCGGAGGAGTTGTATCGGCCCAACTTCCTGGGGCTCGATATGTTCATCGATGAACCGGCCTGCATCCTGGCCGGCAAGTATCCGCCGGGATCGCCCCTGAGCACAGCCGTGGAAATGATCCACGAACATATCGGCAAGGAGACGAACTCGACGGCATATCAGACGCTCCTGACCCGAGACGGGATCGGTCTTGGCTCACTGCTGCTCCCTGAGCCGGCGATCCCGATCTGGGAGACGTATATCGAAACCAGTTACTACCAGTTGGAGGCGAATCCGTACGGGATCGTCCAGGAGTGTCGCTGGCGAATCGACCCGAACGCCGATTCGCAGCAGATCCTGCTGCTGCAGCGGATCAATGAGGAGTTCGGCGTCGATATCCCGATCACGCCGGAGAACCTGTTCCTGTGGTCCTATTCGCAGATGCGCGGGGCGGCCAGAGTCTTCGGCAGCAAGTGGGGCATGAGCATCTACGGGCAGGCCGAGCATAGCTTGCGCCTGCCCTCCATGAAGCTGGCCTACGACCTTGGCGCCGAGTTCATCTGGTTCTGGACCTCCGACCATGATCACCATGTCCCCTACCGCGAGCAGCTCCGCCTGGCCCGGGAGATGTCCGACTATGCCCGGAGCCATCCTCGGCCAAGTCTGGACAAGCTCCGCCAGGGGGCACGGACGGCCATCGTGCTTCCGTACGGCTACAGCCTGCCCACATCGTGGCAGTTGCACACCTGGGGCACGCACATCTACTCGCTCAACCGAACGAGTGAATCCGGCCGGACGTACAAGGAAGTGTTGACACCGGCCGTACAGGAAATCGCCCGCTGTCTCAAAAACAGCATCCCGTACGACGTCGTCCCCGCAGGCAAGGACTTCGATCCAAGCGGCTACGAGAACGTCGTCCGGATCACGGAGCGTGGCACGGCTGGTTCCTTGCCGATGGTTCCGCAACTCCATTCTCTGACGATCAGCCCAGATCTCAATCTGTACGTCTGGACGGATACGTGCAACGTGTACGTGCTGCGCGAGGGTGACTCGGCCATCCTGATCGATCTCGGTGACGGCAGCGTGTTGGACCATCTCACCGAAATCGGTGTCAGCCATGTCGAGTGGGTGCTGTTCACGCACCATCATCGGGAGCAGTGCCAGGGCGTTGCCGGGCTGCAACGATGGAAGCCGCAGATCGCCGCGCCGGAGGCGGAGCGGGCCCTCTTCGAGGAGCCGACGAAGTTCCGAAAGGCCAAGTGCACTCTGGGCGATGCCCATACGGTACACGGCGCCAGCTACGTGCGGCCACCCGTAGGGCCGATCCATCTGGATCGCACGCTCAGGGATGGGGATATTTTTTCCTGGAAAGGCCGGCAAATCCGATGCGTGGATACACGGGGCAACAGTCCCGGCGGCATGTCATACCTGTCGAGAGTTGGTGATCGCTGGACCGCCTTCACCGGCGACGTGGTGCTCGACGGCGCCCGGATGCACACGTGGTTCGACACGGAGTGGGACTATGGCTTTGCCAAGGGACTCTACGAGCTGATCGGTTCCGTCAGTATGCTCCAAAGCTTCCGGCCTACTCATCTGCTGCCCTCACACGGTGCAATCATCCCGACGCCCGAGGCGCAGTTGCAGGAATACCAGCGCAGGCTCCGCAGACTGGCCGAGCTGTACGTGCGGGGCTATCCGATCAATACGTCTTCCGCCGCGGATCAGGACACCGTCTCAACGCCGACGTCCATCCCGTACATCTGGCAGGTCACGGAGCACCTATACAAGTTCAAGAAGAGGGACTTCTGGCCGAACTTCGGGATTCTCATCGCGGACAATGGCCATGCCCTCGTCTTCGATTGCGGCCTGATCGGCACCGACCTTCTGGAGCAATCCCTGAAATCGATGCAAGAGCAGCTCGGCTTGAAGACGATTGACGCCGTCCTGATCACCCACATGCACGGCGACCATTTCCTCGATGTCCCCTATCTGCGGGACAAATGGGGGACCCATATCTGGACGCTGAAGGATGTGGCCGACAAATGCGAGCATCCTGAGCGATACGACTACGCGGCGATGATCCCCGCGTACCAGGCGGGATTCGACGCACTGCACATCGACCGTGCATTCGAGCGCGGCGAGTCCTTCGAATGGCAGGAGTACAAGTTCACTGTCGATTGGATGCCGGGCCAAACGGAATTCGGTTGCTGCATCCACGGAATAGTTGACGGCAAGCACGTCGCCTTCACCGGGGACAACCTCTTCGGCAGTTCCTCAGATCCGTCACAGAATGGCCACGAAGCCGTCGTGGCCCGCAACAGTGCCATTTTCGAGGAGGGCTACATTTATGGGGCCGACTATCTTCAGAAGATCCAGCCCGATCTGATCGTCGCGGGGCACTCGTATGTCATCGACCGGCCCAAAGAAATGATCGAGCGATTCGCCGCGTGGGCCCGCGAGATTCGTGACACTTATCAAAGTCTCAGTGCAGAGAAGGATTATCGCTACATGTTCGACCCCTACTGGGTCCGGGCGGAACCATATCGCGTGTCTGTGCGGGCTGGGCAGCAAGCTGACGTGACGCTGCACGTCCGCGACTTCCAGCCGCAATCGCAATCCCATCGCATTCAAGCATGTGCGATGCAGGGCATCGGCATTCAACCTGGCATGCTCGAAGGATCGGTAGAACCGCAGTCCACAGGACATTTCCAATTGCGGCTGAGCGTGGCGCCCGACCTGAAGCCCGGCGTCTATATCGTCGCCTTTGACGTGGCCCTCGATGGGAGACGCTACGGCCAGTGGTTCGACATGATTCTATCCGTGGAGCCCTAACCTCCTCAGACAGGCCGGCAGAGCCCTCTCATCGCTTGTCGGCTGCATCGGCTGAGCGAGTCTGGCGAGAAAGCTCGTTTATGTATTGCTGGTAGAGAACGGTGATCTGTTCATCAGAGGCCGCCGAGACAACGACGAACCGGGCATGGGCTTTGACAGTCTCGCCGGCCTTCACATCGCGGCCGAAAAGGGACAGGTAGAGCGAGTAGTGGGTCTCGCCTTCACAGGGCGTGGCGACGGTGAAGCAATTCTCCGGCGGGGCCATCACAACAACTGCCAGCCCATCGGCGGCACGTCGCAGGCCAACGGGGACATTCAAGCGGGGCATGATCGTCCAGCTCACCGGGTTCGGCTCGATCTGCCAGCGGCCGTCCTGAATGAGCGGCACGACCCGTAGGTCCCTTGGGAACATTTGCCAGTCGCCCAAAGATTTCTTTGCCAGTAGGAATCCGGGCTTGCCACCCAGCTCGGGATTCTCGTTGACGTAAACAAAAGGTGATGGAAACGCTGCGTCGAAATATGACGCGAGGAAAGACTCGAACTTACTCAGGTCGTTGTGGGCCATGACGACGGTCTCGACATCAAGTGTCTGCGGGTCCTTCCAGAGGTACGTTGCAGTCATCTCGAAGGGCCGATCCGAGGCTTCGGGCCAGGTAACCTGGACGGCTCCGCCGGCCAGCAGCTTCGCCGCGCCCGGCCATTCCCAGGCCGCCGTGCCATACCGCCTGTTCGTCGTGAAAACGCGGTAGTAGCCCAGGATGCCCATGCCTCGATCGAGCCTTGCCCCGGACGGAATGTGCGTGACAGAGGTGAGACCCTGCGGCTTGCCGTTCGGGCACAGCGTCCCCCGGAGCACGCCCGTGTCGAATGCGTACCCCCCCTTGCCATCCGCAATGAATGTGAGCTTGGGTGACACCTCCCCGCCGAACGTCAAACCGCACAGAAGGACGACCACAGTAATCAAATAGCATTTCTCACATACACGGTTGGCAATCATGTCAATCACTCCAGGTTGTCCGCACGGGCCAAAGCCCATCCTACGTGATGCTCAATGGGCACACGGATGTCAGTTCTCAGCTATTTCTTCTCGTCCTTTTCCACGGAGCATGCGACGCGAAAGCCGACGGAGTCGATTTGCGGCAGCCACCATTTGCTCTTGGGGATCTGCGGATCGTTCATGCGCCACCAATCTTCCTCAAATCCTCTGGCCGCACAGCGCAGCTCCGCCGCGGGGCTGTCGTAGAAGCCGCCCCGGGCCACGTGCACCTTGCCATCCTTGGGACCCGTCGGATTGAGACTCGCCTTGGCAATCTCCGCGTACGCGGTGGGGCTGTAGAAATCCTGGACCCACTCGCGGACGTTGCCCTGCACGTCGTACAACCCGAATGGGTTGGGTTTCTTCGTGGCCACGGCATGGGGCTCGACATCGGCCGTCTCACCGTACCACGCATAGTCCTTCAGGCCGTCCGCGCTGTCGCAGACGCCAAACACGCTGGTCGTGCCGGCCCGCGAGGCGTACTCCCATTCGGCCTCCGTCGGCAGGCGGTACTTCTTGCCCGTCTTCTGCGAGAGCCACTTGCAGAACGTCGTGGCGTTGTGCCACGTCATGCCGATGGCGGGATGCTTCTTGCTGTAACCCATGGTCATGTCGCCGTACACGGGCGTCGGGCCGGTGATCGCATTGACGCCGTCCTTGGCGGGCTCCTCGTTCTTCTGGGCCTCCTGCACCTCGACGAACTCCTTCTTGGCCGTGCCGGTCTCATGGTAGTACGCCATGAACAGATCGAGCGTCGTCTCTGCCGTACAGAGGTAGAACGGATCGAGCCGCACCTTGCACTGCGGACCCTCATTGTCCGCCCGATCGGCCTCGCCGGCAGGGCTGCCCATCGTGAACTCCCCGCCCGGGACCAGCACCATGTCGATGGAGTGCTTCGTCCCGTCCTTTGCCGTGATCGTCTCGGTGTATTTCTTCGCGAGCTTGTCTTGCGCCGCGGAGAAGCTCACAGACCCCACGACACTCATGACCGCGATCAGCGTCACAACACACATCAATCGATTGCCTCTATTCACCTTCTGACTCCTGATAACCTATGTAGATCATATCATCTGCGTACGTCCGGGCAGCGGCACGGGGTAGCTGCCGTTGGCCTCGACCTTCACCGGCGGCTCCATATCGTCGTGACATTCCTGGGGCTTGGGCGGATAGCAGTAGTCGGACTTCTTGATCTGCTCCAGGGTGATTTCCTTGCCCGTGTAGCAGGAGATCTGTCCCATGACGCAGATCGTCGTGCTCGGGACCATGTAGTCGCCATTGTTGACCGGCTTGCCGGCGCGGATGGCCGCGAAGAGCACGTCGTGCTCCCTCTGGTAGGGATCGCATCTGCCGGTCCACCGCCAGCTCGTCTCGCCCGAGATTCGACAGCCGAGAATATCCGCCTTGCCCTTGCTGCCGAGCACGATGCTGGACGACTCATCGTAACACCCGGTCGTCGTGCGGCAGAAGGCGTAGATGGGCACGCCGTTCTCGAACTCGTACACGACGGAGTGATGGTCGAAGACGTCGCCGTAGAGGGGCTCGGTCATGGAGGATCGGCCGCCCAGCCCGTGACACTTCACGGGGACCTGGTTGCGCATCACCCAACTGGCCCGGTCCAGATTGTGCACGAGCGATTGAACGACGTCGTCGCCGGAGAGCCAGCGGAAGTGATACTGCGTGCTGCACTGCCACTGGACCTCCGAGAGGCCCGGCTTGCGGTCGATCACGCCGTAGGGCGCGCGGAGAAAGTTCTCCTCGATGGCGACGACATCGCCGATGGCGCCATCGTGGATTCGCTGCACGGTCTCGGCGTATCCGGTGTGATAGCGGCTGTGCAGGCCCGAGACGAGGCACAGGCCCTTCTGCTTGGCCAGGTCCGCGGCCTTCTGCATGATCTTCATTCCCAGCGGGTCGATCCCGTGAGGCTTCTCCACGAACACGTGCTTGCCCGCCTCGATCGCGGACAAGGCATGGAAGGGGTGGAACTTGGCGGCGTTGGCAATCACAACCACGTCCGAGGCCTCGATCACGCGCTTGTAGCCGTCAAAGCCGGCAAAGCAGTGGTCGTCGTCAACCGTCACCTGGCCCGGCTTTCCGTTCTTGAGGATCCCGCGGACGGCTTTCACACGGTCCATGAAGATATCGCACATGGCCGTCAACCTTGCACCTTTGTCGGCCGCCAGCGCCTGATCCGCGGCGCCGCTGTTGCGCCCGCCGCAACCGATCATGCCCACGCGGATCACGTCACTGCCGGCGGCATACACCCTGTGCGGAAGGCCCAGTGTCCCCAGCGCAGCCGCCGACGCCACGCCGGTGGAGACTTTCAGAAAATCACGTCGTGTCCTACCCTCGCCCTTGCCTGCCTCTGAACGTACCATAGTACCTCCTTTGGGACGTGTCCTCGTCGCATCGAGGCCCTTTCTCTTTGGAACACCATGCCTCACATCACATGAGGCCCACATGTCGCCGCCGGTCAGTCGGCTCGTACAAGCCCGGCCACCAAGCCGCCTGTGCATCATACCCGTCGGGCCCGCCGAGTTCAAGCGATAGTCCCGTTCAACCATCCCCAACGCCTTCGGCCTTGAGGCTGTCACCCGCCAGGCCACAGGTAAAGACGCTGGTTCCGATAGCCTTATTGCTATCGCCCCTCCACCCGTAGACTCACGGGCATGGGTGACAATGAAAAGTGCTTGCGGGGATCGCGGTTCTCGGGTACATCTTCCTATGCAGGCAATGCAAGCGGAACCTGTGCCAGGTATGTGTCACGAGAAAGGAGCCAAGATGGCCAAGAATCTGCCGAAGAACAGGCCGGCGGTGTCCCGGATGTCCATGTCCACCAGGGCGATCCACGCCGGCGAGCCCAAGGAGAAATACGCCGATTCGCTGACCACGCCCATCGTTCAGACCTCGACCTTTACGTTTTGCGACAGCAAGGCCATCGAGGATTACACCAAGAAGGGCATGGCGCACTATGAGTACGGCCGGTATGGCAACCCCACGGCCAAGATCGCCGAGCAGCGTCTGGCCGACCTCGAAGGGGCGGAGGACTGCGTTGTGTTCTCCTCCGGCATGAGCGCGATCACGACGACCATCCTGGCCCTTGTGCAGTCCGGCGATCATATCGTCATTACGGATGATAGCTACAAGAAGACGCTGGAGTTCTGCCGGTCGTACCTGAAGCAGTTCGCCATCGAGTGCACCATCGTGCCGTTCGGCAAGTATGAGAGGCTCGATGCGGCAATCAAGAAGAACACCCGATTCATCTTTTCCGAGTCACCGACCAACCCCTACCTGAACGTCTTTGACCTCGCGAGGATCAAGAAGATCGCGCAGAAGCACGGCGTCCTGACGCTGATCGACAGCACGTTCAGCACGCCCGTCAATCAGCGACCCATCGAGTTCGGTATGGACCTGGTCCTGCAAAGCGCCACGAAGTATCTCGGCGGACACAACGACATCCTCGCGGGGGCCGTGCTGGGGGAGGCAGGGTTGATCGATAAGATCCGCAACCTGCACAAGTCCATGGGCGGCACGATCGACCCCCACTGCTGCTACCTGCTCCTGCGGGGTCTCAAGACCTTCCCGCTGAGGGTACACAAGCAGAATGAGTCCGCCTTGAGAGTCGCCGAGTTCCTTGAAGGCCACCCGTGCGTCAAGAGGGTCTACTATCCGTTCCTCAAGAGCCACCCCCACTATGACATTGCCAGGGCGCAGATGGCCGGGGGCGGCGGCGTCGTCTCGTTCGATATCAAGGGTAGGCTCTCAACGGCCAAGCGGTTCCTCGATGCCCTGGAGCTGTGTTACATCGGCCCGAGCCTGGGCGGCGTGGAGACCCTGATCACGCACCCGGCCTTAGTGAGCTACTATGACTATTCCCGCAAGGCCCGCTACGCGCTGGGGATCACCGACACCCTGTTCAGACTGGCCGTCGGTCTGGAGGACACGGACGACCTGATCTGTGACCTGGACAATGCACTGAGAGCATGATCTCAAGCCAAAGGGAGAAGATATGCAGCAAAGCAAGTATACCCGTCTGTCGTGGCGACTGGCGATCCTGTGCCTGATGGTGCCCGCCCTGTGCACACGCACAGGGGCCGCCGGGGACGAAAGCCGTAAGGTGGTGATTGTCACCGGCATCGACTACCCGGGGCACCTGTGGCGGGAGACAGCGCCGGTTCTGGCCGAGGCCTTGCGAAAAGACGCAAGGCTCAAGGTCGATGTGGTCGAGACCCCCGCGTTTCTGGCCTCTCCGAAGCTCAGTGACTACGACACCGTCGTGCTGCACTTCATGAATTGGGAGAGCCCCGATCCCGGCGAGCCGGCAAGGCAGAACCTCGTGCGCTTCGTCAGCAACGGCGGAGGCATGGTCCTCGTCCATTTTGCCTGCGGAGCGTTCCAGGGCTGGCCGGAATTTGAGAAGCTGGCCGGCCGGGTTTACGACCCGAAGCTGAGGCCGCACGATCCCTACGGCCCCTTCCAGGTCGTCAAGGCCGGCGTGGACCATCCCATCACACGCGGAATGCAGCCCTTCGAGACCACCGATGAGTTGTACACGTGCCTGGCGGGCAACACCCCTATCGAAATCATCGCGCAGGCAAAGTCCAAGGTGGACGGCAAAGAGTACCCGATGGGCTTCGTCCTGAACTACGGCAAGGGCCGCGTGTTCCACAGCGTGCTGGGCCACGACGCCCAGGCAATCGCCAATCCGCCCGTGGCGGAACTCTTCCGCCGGGCCTCGGCGTGGTGCGCGAACCTGCCGCTCGTGCCCCGGGCAGCCGGCGCGAAACCGAAGAAGATCGCCTTCCTCGCCGGCAGGGCCAGTCACGGCGAGGACATTCACGGCTGGGAGACGGATGCGGAGTTCGTCAAGCAGGGCCTGCTACATGCGACGAATATCGAGCCCATGCAGATTGATGTCTACAGCGATGGCTGGCCCAAGGACACCGCCGTGTTGGACAACGCCGATGCCATTGTCTTTTTCGCCGATGGGCGTGACCTCCACCCACTCAAGGAGCCCGGCCGGGCCGCCAAGATTCGTGAATTGGCCAAGCAGGGCAAAGGGCTGGCGTTTCTTCACTATTCCATCGACCCGCCCGAAGGCTTGCAGGAGGACATGCGCCGGTGGATGGGCGGCTGCTACCAGGTGGGCCTCTCACAGAATCCCGTCAACGTCGTGAAGGTGGCGACGGTCGAGAACGGCCATCCGATCAGCCGGGGCTGTGGCGGTTATGTCGCGGAGGACGAATGGTACTTCGATATCGGATTTCGGCCGAACGATCCGAACGTGGTCCCGATCATGACCGGAAAGCTGCCGCCGCGCAATCCCGAGGACAAAGTCCTGGCTTGGGCCTATACCCGTGCCGACGGCGGCCGGGGGTTCGGGTTCACCGGCGGCCACACCGACAACAACTGGCACATGGAGCCGTTCCGAAAGCTGGTCCTGAACGCGATCCTGTGGGTGGCCAAGGCCGAGGTGCCGCAGGGCGGCGTGGCCTCCGTGCACCCGTGGCGATTCGTCAGCATCCCTAATTTCGCCGGCGCGGACCTGACCTATCCGCAGAGTGGCTGGGAAGAGACTCTGGACTACGTGCTCAAGGCGATCAAGGCGGAGAATCCGGAGTTCGTGCTGGTGCCGGGCGACCTGGTCATGGGCCAGTGGCCGGACAAAGAGAGCATCGAGAAACAGGCGGCTGTCTATTATCCCGCCTGGGTCAAACGGATGCGCGACCACGGCCTGGCGTTCTATGCCGCCGTCGGCGACCGCGACATCGGGGGCGCCGACAAGGCGGACCTCGCCCGTCTCTTCAAGCGGCAGTTCCAGAGGCATCTTGCGATGCCGCTCAGCGGCCCTCTCCGCATGAAAGGCACGGCGTACTGGTTCATCCACGAGAATGTGCTGTTCACCGCCCTGGATGTCTTCGAGAAAGGCGCCGGCGCTGAGGCCGGCATCGTTCCCCAGGTCACCGGCGAGCAATTGCAGTGGCTGGAGCAGACGTTGACGGACAACCGCGGCGTCGAACACATCGTGGTGATGGGTCACGCACCGGTCGTGCGGCCTGCGGTGGAAACCTCCGGCGGTTTGACTCTGGCGGGCGGCACAGAGTCGCCCTTATGGCAGACCCTCAAGAAGCACCGGGCGGACCTGTACCTGTGCGGCGAGGTCCACGCGATCCAGTGTGCGCAGGCCGATGGGATCCTGCAGATCGCCCACGGCGCCTCGATCGGGCACGATCCCAAGCTGAACTACCTCGTCGCGACCGTCTCCGCCGGGGGGATCGAATTGGAGATGAAGGAGATTGCCGTCACGAACGAGGGTGGGCGTGCCACAATCACCGACGACGTGCGAAAACAGGGCTTCGTCACTGTCGGCAAAGCCAAGCTCGGCGCAGGGGCCAGTGGCTCCGTGATGAAGGATGCGACAGGCTGTTTCGTAGGCGTACAGGAGGCGGCGAAGAAGTGAAAGGATGAGCCATGCCCACTGACAGGATCACGACCGGCAAGCGCGGAACGCGGAAGACGAGGTCAGGACGATTGCGCGGTTGCCGCAGAGAACATGGCGGCACGATCATCAACGTCATCACGGGGGTGATCTTCTTCGGCCTGATCGGGATGGGCATCTGGTGGATCATCAAGACCACGGGCCAGGCCGGTCAGCAATACACGGACGCGATGATCAAGACGAGCAACAAGGCGACCGATATCACGTGCCAGAGCAACCTGCGGACAATCAGTCAGAACGTGAACATATACGCGATCAGCAACGAGCACTTCCCAGAATCCCAGCAGGAGCTGGTCGAGTTCGGCGGCTACACCAAGCTGTTCCACTGCCCCGACCCGAATGGATCGCAATACGTGTACATCCCGGGCCAGGATGGAGGCATGTCTCCATCCAACGTGCTGGTGTATGAGTCCAAGCCGGTCCATCAAGGCAAGTGCAACGTGCTCTTCCTCGGCGGACAGATCGAGGCCCTCACGCCCGAACAACTGAAGCAGGCGGTGGAAGCGACGACGGCCCGTCTGCGCCGGCAATGACCGCCCTTGCGGTTATGTCAGCAGGTCTACCGCCACGACCTCGTGGTCCAGGACTGAGGGCACGCTGACGGACACAACGCCCCTGCTGCTCCTGTAGCTGGGGGCCTTGTCGCTGACGAGCAGGCGGACCTTCTTCACTCTTGTGCCTTCCGGGACCCGGATGCGGACCTTCTGCTCGCCGATGGGGACCAGCTCCCGGAATGGACCCTTCATCATCATGGGATTGGTCAGGTTGACGAGATGGACCGTCATGGACCGCTTCTGACGCCAGGCGGTGACATCGAGAATCCCGGGACCGGTCACCTGGACCGGTGAGTCCTCGTTCACCGCCCAGCGGATCACGTTGCCCAGGAGCCTGCCGTGATCGACGTTCATGATCTCCCAGAACGCGCGGTCGATGTCCCACGGAAAGTAGGCGATCCGGCTGTTTCCCATCTCGCGCAGGTACAGCTCACGGGTGTCCGTCTCCGGCACTCGCGGGTACACGTGCTCCATCGGCAGGTCGGGGTAGCTGGGAATCAATGTCACCGGCGAGGGGAAGTCCAGCTTGGGCGTCACCTCCAGCCGCCAGAGGCCGTTGATAATCCGGTATGCGTCCTCCAGTCCGACGAGCACGGCCCGGAAGTGGCCCGTTGCTGCATCAGCCTTGAGTCTCAGATACGAGTTCTTCATCGGGCCCTCGACACGGTCCTTGCGAGAGACCCCAAACAGGTCCGCCAGGCCGAAATCCTGCCGCCGCTCGCCATGCTCGTCATAAAGCGAGGTCTCGAACGTGGCGACGATGCTGCCTCCCCGCCCCACATATTCCCTCAGTTGATCGCATTGGGCGTCGGACAGGGCCGCGATGTTCGGCAGGATCAGCAGCTTGAAGGGGTTGAGGTGTTCCGCATCGAGCAGCCGGTCGTTGACCATCTCGAACGGCACGCGGGCCTCGATAAGGGCGTGGTACATGCCCAGCTCGTGGCCACTGCTCCGCTCCTGCCACCGCTGCCCGCCATAGTAGCGCCGCGTCTGCTCCGAGTACATCATGCCCACCCGGGCGAGGGACGCCGTGTTGCGTAGATACGGCTCGGCACGATGATGCCACCCGTAGATTTCCTCGACCACCTTGAGCCAGCGGCGGTCGTAGAGCGTTCCTGAGAACTTGGCAAACCACGGCCGCATGTTGTTCGCAATCCCGTCCGCCACCCAGATCCGCGTCTCCGCCTCGCTCTGCACGGAATCCTTCCAGCGGTAGGCCTCCTCCAAGCCGATGCTGAAAATGCCGCCGAGCGGCTTCATGCCCATTGTCGCACGCAGTTCCTTCGCCCGCTTGCCGTTCGACCACGGCGGGATCACGCCGCTTCGGCCCTGATGGTCCGTGAAGAAGATGTCGGAGAGCCGGCCCGTGACGATATTGTCCGGGAAGCCGTTGGGGATGTAGCGAGACGCCGAATTGACCTGGCGGATCGTCCGGTCCCACAGAAACCAGAGTTCCTTGAGCCGCTCGATTCGCCACTGCCCATACTTGCGAAAGGCTGGGTCGCGACGGTCCTCCTTCCGCGGCAAATCCATCCCGCAGAAGTCCTTGAAGTTCTTCACGCAGTGCTCGCAGTAGCATGTCCCGTGCCCCGCCCAGCGATTCGAGAAGATCCCATCGACGTCGTACAACTTCATAATCTCCTCATGCACAAGCGTCATGAATTCGAAGTTGTACGGCCCGAGCGCGCAGGTCACCCACATTTCGGGATTCGCCCAGTGCCGCCGCGGCTTGCCCTCTCCATCCACGGCGATCCAGTCCGGATGGGCCTGCTGGGCGTTGTCCCACGTCGCGTGGGGGTCGCTGCGGGCGATCACGGCCATGCCCATTCGGCGACAGCCCCGTACAAGGTAGCCGAAGGGGTCGGAGTCCCCGAGCCACGCGCTTCGGTGGTGCAGCGGGACTTGGGTCGGATAGTAGGCCACGATGCCGCCGGCACTGAGGCACGCGCCGTCGGCGTGGACCCGTTTGAAATAGTCCAGCCAGAAGTCCGGGTCGAATTGCCCCGGATCGTTCTCCACAAGGACAAGCTGCGCCCAGCGCATCGGCCGGTCAAACCAGCCCTGCCGGTCCTGGGCGACGATACGGCCCGGTTCCACAAGGGTCGCATACGCGCCCGCAACTACCGACGCCTTCAAGAAATCCCGTCGATCCATGTTCACCCCTTTCACCAGGCTTCATTCACGGTTGTCACGGCGACATTGTATCGGATAGAATCCATTGCTCAACTGTTCGGACAGCACGATCCAGCGATGAAAGGGTAAAGGCCATGATCCAGAAGCACAAGACCGCCATCCGCATTGCCGCAGTCGTGAGCATCCTCCTCTGCGTCGGTGCTTTGATCGCATCGAATCCGTCTGGGCCGACGGGGCCCTCGAATAGCGGGATGAAGATCGATCCTACGGCCGAAGTCCATCCATCCGTGATCATGGAAGGCAAGGTCACGGTCGGCCCTTATACCAAGATCGACGCCGGCACGATCCTCACGGGCAACATCACGATCGGCCATCACACCCTGGTCCGCTGTAACGTGACCATCCGGGGGACGAACACCATCGGCAACTACACGCACATCTACGACAACGTGAATATCGAGGGCGGCCGTCCGGCGAAGGTGGGAGGCTCGCGGGCCGAAGTGCCCGACAAGTCGATCCTCGGTGACGGCTGCTGGATCAATCATGGCGCCACCATGCACGGGACCCAGGTCGGTGACGGCGCCGCCATCGGCCTCAATGCCTGCTGCGACTACAACACGAGGCTCGGCAGAGGGGCCATTCTCGCCAACGGCAGCGCCACGCACGTTGACCAGGTGATCCCGGAGAACAGCTTCGCCGAGGGTGTCCCGGCCGTGGTCAAGAGGCAGAACCTCACCGACCAGGACCGCCTCGACTACTTCGGGGTATTGCCGTCAGCGTGGACCCACTACGAGGCACAGAACATCGAATCCAACATACGGATGAGACGAGGCAGACAATGAATGACCCCGCCAGCAAGGCCCTGCGCCCTGCTGCAGGCCGCCGTGGCCGACCGACTACTTCCTGCCGTAGGCGAAGACGACGGCCAGCAGAAGACCGACCTCCAGAATGATGAGCATCGTATGCATCGCAACGTCCTTATATGGAACCCTTCACCTCTATAAGGCACGTTCCTGATGCGGAGTAACAACTCTGACCGCCTCAATTGCCGATTGCGGATTGCGGATTGCAGATGGGCACCCGCAGGTCCGATCCGCAATCCGCAATCCGAAATCTGCAATCGTCAATACTCGCGATTTTTCACGATACCCGGCTGTGGGACGGGGTACCTGCCGTTGGCGTCGGCCACCAGCGGCGCCGGCGAATCCTTCGTCAGCTTGTCCAGGCCGGGCGCCATCTCATGCTCGCAGTTGAGCATGGCGTCGTAGGTGATTTCCTGGCCGGTGTGGGCGGCCATGCGGCCCATGCTCGTCACGAGGCTCGCCTCGACGCCGCGATGGGCCTCGTTGTAGGGTTTGTCGTTGCGGATGGCGTCGACCAGATCGTTCCACTCATTTTGATAGGGATTCTGCTCGTCAGGCCTGATCTTGGATTCCCAGAGCATGTTCGAGCGACTCGGATTCTGGCCCTTGTGAATGCTGGAGGGCATCCCGCAATCGCCGCTCTTCGAGGCGATCGCAAAGCCTTTGCTGCCGTGGAGATAGCTCGCGTAGAAGTCCTGGCAGCCGTCGATGCAGCGCCCGTCCATATTGAACTTGCTGCCGTCAGCATACGTGTATTCGACCGCGTACGTGTCGAAGTTCTGATCCACGTACGTCACGCCCTCGGGACTCTGGCGATAGTGCCGGCCGCCCAGCGCCTGCGCCTTGACCGGCCAGGAGCCCTTCATCCAGCCCAGATGGTCGATGATGTGAATGTAGAAGTCGCTGTAGTTGCCGCCGCTGGCCCAGAGGAAAGCGTGGAAACCTCTGATCTGATAGAGCAGTTCATTCGCGTCCGCCGGCTTGGGCAAAGCCAGGAAATGTCCGATCGGGCCGTGCATCCGGTAGCCGCGTTCCAGAATGATGTCGCCGATCTCGCCGTCCTGAACGCGCTTGACGAGTTCCTGGAGCGCCCGGCTGTGACGAGACATCAGTCCCACTCCGACTTTGAGTTTCTTGGCCGTCGCCTGGTCCGCCAGCTTGAGCATCCGTTTGCTGGTCGGGCCGTCCACGGTGATCGGTTTCTCCATGAAGACGTTGAGGTTCTTCTCGACGGCGTAGGTGAAGTGGACCCAGCGGAAGGCCGGCGGGGTGCCGAAGATCGCGATGTCGCCGGGCTTGAGACAGTCCATCGCTTTGCGGTACGCGTCGAAGCCGACGAACCGGCGGTCCTCGGGCACATCCACCTTGTCGCCGTGATCCGCCTTGAGGTTCTTGTAGCTGTCGGCGAGCCGGCCCGGGAAGACATCGGCCATGGCCACGAGCTTGATCGGGCCACGCTTGACGGACAGGGCGTCCGAGGCGGCGCCGGAGCCGCGGCCGCCGCAGCCGACCAGGGCCAGATTGATCGTATTGTTCTCCCCGGCATACATGCGCGGGACAAATCCCGCCGCGAGGGTCGAGACGGCGGCGATCCGACCGGTGTTCTTCAGGAACTCGCGACGCGATGTGCTGTTCTGCGTGGTTTCGCTCATTGCGGTTCTCTCCTACTGGCGTCTGCCATTTACGATTTACTATTTACGATTGACGATTTACAATCCGTCACATGGGCATGCCTGGCAATAGTACGCAGTAAGCTGCCGGTTGTCAAATAGGACCGCGTCTTTTGGGAGTTGCAATGAGGAGTACGACAATGCTGGCGAAACTGCTGATTCATGCTCTGGCTGTCTCTCTGACAATTGGATCGATGTCTCTCAGTGCGGACGTCCCGCAGCTCGACCGATCCGCACTGCCGGGCCGGCAGGTCAAGGTGGCGGCCATCTGCATCGGGTTCGGCGGCCAGCACGAGGAGAAGCTCAAGCTGGCCCTCGACCACCTGCACACGGCGGGCGCCAACGGCGTGGACATCGCCTGCCTGCCGGAGGAGTTCAGCGGGACGCAGGCCGAGCCGATCCCGGGGCCCACCACCGAAGCCGTGGCGCAACTGGCGAAGCAGTACAACATGTATGTGATCTGCCCGATCCGGGAGCAGGCCGGGGACAAGCAGTACAACACCGCCGTGCTGATCGACCGCAAGGGACAGGTCGCGGGCTACTATCGCAAGGTTTTCGTGTTCTGGGGCGAGGGCGTGCACTGCAGCACGGACGGCGTGAAGGTGTTCGACACAGATTTTGGCCGAATCGGCATCCTCACCTGCTTCGACCTGAATTTCCCCGAGCTCTGGCTCCGGTGCGATGAGTTGAACGCCGACATTGTCTTCTGGCCCAGCGCCTATGGCGGCGGCTCGCCGCTGAACGCCTACGCCATCCTCCACCACTTCTACATCGTGCCCGTCGGCGCAGGCAACATCATCGACATGACCGGCAAGACGATGGAGCGGGTCGAAAAGCCCCGGCCGCAGCAGTTCATCGCGACACTGGATCTTGACCGCACGTTCGTGCACCACGATTTCCACCAGGAGAAGGTCAAGAGGATGCTGGAGGAGCACAAGGACCAGATCGAGGTCGAGCGCCAGCGGAGTGCGGAGGACCTCGCCCCCTGGTGGCTCTTCCGGTCCATCGCCCCCGGCGTCCGCGCCCGCGACATCCTGAAAGAGCACGGGATCGAGCCCCTCCGAGACTACCAGCACCGCAGCCGAAAGCAAATCAACGAGGCCAGAGAAAAAGGCGACCGAGTGTAGGGTGGGCTGTGCCCGCCAGTCATCTTTCAGCTTCCTTGAACTCCAGTTGATCGTGGACCCGTAGACCACCTGCCTTTGTCGCTGCCATCATAGCAGCGGCGAGGCTCTGCCTTTCATGCCAGCTAACCCTGGTCTTCCACCGGTCTTCGGCTGCCAGATGAACAAGCTGTCAGCGCAGCCAGGCGGTGAGCAGGGCGCCTCCGCGACCCCCGGACCCGCCGTATTCATCGAGAGCTTCGGATGCCAAATGAATAATTTGGTATATTGCCTATCCATAACAATCAATATAATAAAGGCAGGGCGGGAGCGCAAGAAAGATCCTGAAAGAATCTGTGACGGGAGCGTGTCGGAAATTGGGGAAGAAGCACAAGAATGCACTTGACAGAATGTGTCGGCTGGATAAGCTTGGTAATATTCCGCAGGCATCTTATGCGGCACTCGAAACGGGACTTGGAGTGCTGTGCGGATCATATAGTCAGTGTTGGGCGTCTGTGGATACGTCACGTTCGATATCGCCGGCTCGAAATGCCGAGGGTGACCACAGAACCGTTTGGCCCACCATGCGGTATTGGTTGAACAGGATGATCCAGAAATGATTCCGTCGGGACTTTACGGCATTATCGGCTTTGTGCTGGGTGTTGTCTGTGTAGAGGGCCGCCACTACCTTCGTGCCTATCTGAAACAGCGAGCAGAAGATAACGCGCGTTCTGCATCGTACCCCGAACGGCATTCTGAAGACGTCCACACCCGATTGACAGAATACGTGGAACGCCTGTTACTTGACGAGTTAATATGCCTCGGCTCTGTGCATGCCCGACTTACTGAGATTGTTGCTGTACTGGAGAAAAGGCTACCAGATCCACAGGAAGCCCAAGAGATGAAAAAGGAACTGGCGAGTGTTGCGACTGAAATGCGATCTATTAGGAGCAAACTCGGTGCCCATTCTGGATTATATGATGAAACTCTGCGTCGCAAACTGGGCCAAGTTCGGCAACGACTCAAAAACCTGGTGGATGCAACCGAGGACCTCGCAGACCGGGTTGCCGTAGTAGAAGATGAAACCACCGAAGAGTTTCTGAAAGATAGTCTGGAAATCTTCAAGAAGCAGTTAGACATCTTTGAGGTAGCCTTGTCCGCCTTGGGAAAGACCATAAGAGATGCAACTACACCAAAGGCAATTGTGAAACAAGACCCAAAACGGCTGAGATGATACTCTTCGCGAAAGCCGATTGGCATTGATGTCGGGTGAAAAATCACGAAGGGTCTGGTGTATGCGTGAGAACATGAAGACGGTGATCTTGAGACATCTCACCGCGGATAAGCTGATCCCAATGGTAATGACGGCGGTAGTAGGTTTCCTCATAGCCACTATCCTTGGATATGGCTGCCGCCTTATCGGGGCTCCACTGTCAAACATCGCAATCTCTCCAAATGGCATGGTGGCACTCAAAGGAAAATTCACTGTGCAGGTTCAGGCTGTTCAGAGACAGACGATCTCGCACCAGTTCCTTTTCCTCGGGCACATACACTATCTCACAACATTCCAGATACAAATAGCCAACCTAACTGTCGGCGCCCAACAAGCGGCTGTGCTTCAGATATCTTCAAAGGAAGGTCATTTGGTGACTCTCACCGCGCCACCACTAATCAAACCTCGTCTCGCAGATGGCACGCCTGCTGCCACATGGTCGCAGGAACTGGATGATGGAAAACTGGGGCAGTTGGGCATCGACATCGAAATGCCTCCACAGGGAGTCTATGTGACTCTTGTCGTACTTGTGGAAAAGACAGGAGGATACGTGTCAGATCGAGATTTGTCGATCGATATGAAGTGCGGCAATACTCTTGTTCAAGAGCGAGCAGCGGCGGTCCGGTGGGCGAACAAGACACAATAACCTTTGGGGCTGTTACCGTGGCGACTCTGGTTGGCGGGTGCGGAAACACCGACGGCCACCGGGGATACGCCTCCCGAGTGGCCGACAAGCGCTTCACCTTCAAGATTGTCTCAGCGGGATGGCTTGCGGATGTTCTCCGCGACAGGTCCTCGGCGGTTCTGGCCGACCTCGAACTCGACGGCGTCACCTCGACTGAGGATGGGAAACCCGTTGTCCGTGTTAATACCTGATTGGTGAAAGAACAGGTCTTTGCCGCCGTCGTCACACGAGATGAAGGCCCAGCCTTTGGATTCGTCATAGAACTTGATCTTGCCTGCAAACATATCACGTACACCTTCAATGGGGTGGAATTCCGGGGACGCGAAGAGCACGAAGAAGAAAACGTGAGAGAGCGTCAGGAGCGTTCTTCTCTTCTTGTCTCTTTCATACCTTCGTGTCCTTCGTGCTCTTCGTGGTTTCAAGCCTGTGGCTGCGGCCGGAGGCCGCGACAAGTTCTCGGTGGTCTCTGTGGCTCACGGGCAGCAGCCGGGGGTCGGTTGTAACTCCATGTGTCACAAGGGCTTATCGCGTCAGGGCATCGCCCGGAGGAATTCTTTGCACTACGCCGATATTTTACTGGACACACAATAGGCTAATGATTATGCTTTTAAGATAACTGAATAGTAAATCGTAAATGGTAATTCGTAAATGGTCAATTGTGGACGGTCACGTCATGGCCACCGAAGCGCAAGTCGCAGCGAATCGTCTGAACGCCGCCAGGAGCACCGGGCCTCGCACGGCGCAGGGCCAGGCGATCGTGGCGCAGAACGCGATCAAGCACGGCGTGTTCGCCCATCAGGACGTCATCCTGGGCGAAGATCGCGAGGTGTACGAGAGCCGCCGTCGCAGGCTGCTCGCGGAGCTCCAGCCGGTCGGGGAGATGGAGGCCCTGCTCGCTCAGCGGATCGTCAGCCTGTCCTGGCGGCTCCAGCGGGTGGAACGCCTGCAAAACGAGACGTTCGACTTCCTGCTGGGCAAGGAGATCGAGGAGTCGTTGGAGCCGTATGGGGACCTGCTGTCGCCGCGGGACCAGCAGGAGATCGAGGAGTCGCCGGACTACAACCTGAGTCTGGCGGCGGGCCGGACGGCGGCTCAGGACTATTCCGAGGACCGGGTCCTGGAGCGGCTGAGCCTGCACGAGCGGCGGATCGAGAACAGCCTGTACAAGGCCATGAGCCAGCTTCAGAGCCGCCAGCTCGCGAGGAAGGGGCAATCCGCCGAGGGCGCTTCTCATGGACTGACACGTGGCAACACCCAGGCCGCAGGCCTTGGCGATCGCGCCACTCCATCCCAACCAGACCATCGCCAAGCTGCGCTTGACGATGCCACGCGTCCTGGTTCCCAGCAGCCTGTGGCTGACTGTGCAAAACAAAGCCAATCTCCGCCTGACGACGGTGGGCACAGCCCACCCTACGAAACTGAATGGGCAAAACAAAGCCAATCTCCGGCGGTGGAATGTGGGCACGACACACCCTACGAGACTGGCCCAGCCGGAGGCTGCAGGCGGGAGGAGGACACAAAGCGTGCGAAACAAAGCCAATCTCCGCCGGTCGAAGGTCAGCACAGCCCAGCCTGCGAGACCGGACGACGGAGTATGCGAAACAAACCCAATTTCCGGACCCGTGGAGAGCCAGGCGGCGGGTACGGCAGAACCGACAGGCGGCCGTGCAAAACAAAGCCAATCTCCGGGGTCTGCTCCCGGCGTCAGGGCGGTCCCGCGAGCTCGGCCGCGCGTCGCGTGGCATACTCATGTGATACGCCCGCACTGAGGCCCCAGGCAGTCCCTCGCGGGGCGAACGCGGTCGGGACACGATGCGATCCACACCGCTTCCGTGGGAAATGCCTTCCGGCGTCACTGTGAGCGCGGCTGGGAAGGGAGGACCGGTTGTGCGAAACAAAGCCAATTGCCCGTGGGCAGACTGTGGGTGCAAGGTGAGGCAGGAAGCCTTGCCGGCGTAGATGAGTGCCAGTAGAATCAGGGTGCACGGATGGGGGGTGGCGCTGAAGCTGACGGCACGTCGCCGGCGGTCGGGTTCTGGCACGAAGGAGAGAAGGACATGGGAACGATTGCGGAAGGCGTGAGGCAGGCCGTCGAAAACTGCCTGAAGGTCAAGCCGGGTGACCGTATCGTGATCATCACGGACAATGAGACCCTGGACATCGGGGCCGCCCTTCGGACGAGCATAGAGAAGATCACGGGCAATCTCCAGTTCTTCGTGATGGAGGATTTTGGCCAGCGGCCGATCCGGTTCCCACAGGTGATTGCCGACGCCCTCAAGGACGCCAATGTCAGCCTCTACGCCGCCCAGGGCGCCAAGGGCGAGCTCCAGACCTTCCGGCAGCCGATGCTCAAGGCAATCGACGCCAATGCGAGACTGCGGCACGGCCACATGATCGGCATCACCCCGGAGATCATGAAGGACGGCATGTGCAGCGACTACAAGGAGATCCAGCGGGTCAGCAGGCTGGTCTATGAGAAGGTTCTCGGTGCGCGAGAGATCAGGGTAGTGACCGGCAAAGGATGCGATTTCACGGGCCGATTCAGCCCGCAGATCAAGTGGATCATCAGCGACGGGGATATCCAGGCGGGCCACTGGAAGAACCTGCCCGATGGCGAGGTCTTCACCTCCCCCGCCGAGATCGATGGCACGGTCGTGATCGACGGCTGCCTCGGCGATTTCTTCGCGGAACGGTACGGCTCGCTCGAGGACACACCGATCCGCGTGGAGGTCAGGAACGGCCGGGCCATACGCGAGACCCTGCAATGCAAGGACGAGCGGCTCCACCAGGAATTTGAGGAGTACGTCTTCGAGACCGATGAGAACAGCAGCCGGGTCGGAGAGTTCGCCATCGGCACCAATACCGGCCTGACCAGGCTCATCTACAACCTGCTCCAGGACGAGAAATTCCCCGGTATCCACGTCGCCTTCGGCAGCCCTCTGCCCAGCAAGACCGGCGCGACCTGGGACAGCAAGGCCCACGTCGATGGGGTCATCATCAAACCCTCCATCTACGTGGACGGCCGGACCATCATGGACAAAGGCACCTTCCGCCTGGACTGATCGAGATTTCGGATTGAGGATTAGGGCTATGGTTTGGGCTCGGCGGATGGAGGCGCGGGCGTTCGCGGCTGCAGGACCTTGAGGGCGTTGCCGCGGTAGACTTTCTGGAGGACCTGGTCATTCAGGGCCAGGCCATACAGCGGCCAGTGGTAGCTCGAGTGGCTCCACGCGTAGAAGTGCTCGTCGGCGGATTCGAGAACGCGGAATGTGAGCCGGTAGGTATCCATGCCGACGCCCATATCGGTCCCATACACGAGTCGATCCTGGTATTTCTCGTAGAACTGGCCGGCGAAGCGAGGACTGGCCGCGGTCTCGGCGTACCGGGCGGAGATATCCGCGTACAGATTGGGGCACTTGTCAAACAGCTCGCCCAACCGGCTCAGATTGTAGCAGCAATTCGCGAAGTGACAGGCGACAAAGGTCGTTTTCGGATGTCGCGAGGCGGTTCGTTCAAGGATATCCACCATGCCTTCGAGCCCGACGATCCCCGGCTGGTTGTCCAGCCGCCACTGATAGGCGTTCATCAGCCCGTCGTTGTGAGCGTCCATCGGCAGGTACATCCAGTACGGATCGGCCACATGGATATTCACGGGCATCTTGAGTTCCGCGCACTTCTCCCACAAGGGGTCCATGCGCGGATCGTCCGGGTGCATGCCCCAGGCCGGGGGCTTGCAGTAGAACAGGCCCTTGCCCTTGTCGCCGAGTTCGCCGACACCTCGGGCCCCGACTTTGAAGCAGCGTTCCAGCTCCATGACGGCCGCAGGGCCGAAACCCGGCTTGTCATAGCCGGTGTAATCGAACCCACACCAGACCTCGAACCGATCCGGGTATTCGGCATACAACGCGTGGAGGTCATCGAATCTCTTCCCGGTCGCCCCCGTCAAGACGACCGCCTTTTCCACCCCGGTCCGATCCATCACGCGGATCCACTCGGCGATCTGCTCCGGCGTCTTCGCATAGACGTGGGCGTGCATATCGATCACGGGGTATTTGGCCTTCTGCACCGCCGTCTCCGGAATCCGGTACACGGACTCCGGGCGAAAGTCCTTGAGCAGCAATGTCTCGGGCGAGACCTGCCGGCCCGCCGACAATCCCGTACCGCCGAACAGCAGCCCAATAAAGGCACTGAGACACACATACATGATCCGGCCTGATCGTGCTTGACTCATGGTTCTTCTCCTTCACCATCGCGGTCACCCACATGTACTGCCTGGATTCGAGGCAGCTCTCACGGGATTCTGGTCACGCTGCAAACGCAGCCTGTCAACGCGATGGGCATTATACCTACGAGTGCAGCAAAGAAGAAGAGCCTGTGATTTCCTCTGTCCGGATGGATGAGCCCGACCCGCAACGCCGCTCACCCAAGCTGCCAAGACCGTCGAGGAATGGGCGGTGCAGGATTTGAACCTGCGACATCCTGCGTGTAAGGCAGGCGCTCTGGCCAACTGAGCTAACCGCCCGGCAAAGCTATAACAATATCGGCTTACGGCCCTTGCGTCAATACGCGGCAGGTCGTATATTCAGACCGGGCCGCACGGCGAACAGATGTGGCGGCTACGAACTTTGAGGGGTGAAATCAATGGATGTTGCACAGGCGATTCGCGACCGATACTCGTGCCGGAACTACCACGACAAGCCCTTGGAACAGGACAAGCTGCACGCTGTCCTTGAGGCGGCCAGGCTCGCCCCGTCGGCCAAGAATCTGCAGGACTGGCGCTTCGTGGTCGTCATGGACAAACAGACGAAGAAGAAGGTGGCGGCGGCGGCCAATAATCAGACCTTCCTGGAGGGCGCGGGCGCGATTATCGTGGCGTGCACGGTCAGCGACCACGTGATGCGATGCGGCCAGGCGGTTGGGCCCATCGACGTCGCCATCGCACTCGAACATATGTGCCTGCAGGCAACGGAGTTGGGACTGGCCACCTGCTGGATCGGCTCGTTCTATGCCGATAAGGTCAAGCAGATCGTCGGCATCCCCGACAACGTGATGATCGTCGAGCTGCTGGCCCTGGGCTACCCGGCCGACACCCCCAAGCCGTCCAGACGCGAGGCTCTCGACCAGGCCGTCAGTTATGAGACCTGGCAGTTCTGAGCCATCCTGCGTGATTCCCTTGGAAGAATCTAAATGACCGTTGACTTTCCGCCGACAAGCCATAAAATACCGGTGAAAATCGTTCCTGGGGACGTGGTGTAACGGGAGCACACGGCGGTCGCATCGCCGGAATGAGGGTTCGATTCCCTTCGTCTCCATTGCCTTGTTCTGCAAGGACTTGCAGAGCAGCCCCAGCAGGTCGCTGCCGTTTTTAGCTGCTGTCCCGTTCCATGGCGATCTTACGGGCGTAGGCGCGCAGCTTGGACTCAAACTCAGCCCAAAGCGTCTCGCGTAGTGCCGTGGGCAGCGGCGCCTGTAGCCTCAGAAGCAACTCGCCCAGCTCTTCCTTCAACGTCGCCGTTGCAGGATCAATCGGGCCGGCAAATTCTTCTGTCTGTGATGTCTTTTGGGCTGGCTCGCCCGTCAGCATAACCTTTTTCACGTGCTACTCCTTGAGAATCTGTGCCCCCCTGTAGACCACCGTTCATGCAGAATACGGCGTGAACGCCGGAGAAGCGGCCCTGGCGATGCCGAAAATGCGTTTCCTTCGGTCAACCGGCGTTCATGGACTGTTCATGAACGGAATTTCGTGGAGTTTTCCTTGACTCCGGCCGACGAGTTTCGTATATACAATGTAAGGACAACGTATTGACGTTGGCAGAATGACCCGCAAGACGGGAGGTTGATATGAGCAATTCCACAACGGTTCA
>Ga0315274_10001895_pt1 | contig 32137 bp, 59 predicted proteins | sample YL17G02_20_MG_FD_203700 | JGI IMG/M metagenome (GOLD analysis project Ga0315274, IMG submission 203700) | Sediment microbial communities from Yellowstone Lake, YNP, Wyoming, USA - YL17G02_20 | ecosystem: Environmental > Aquatic > Freshwater > Lake > Sediment | place: USA: Wyoming | collected...
ATCCCGCAGCGAAACCCCCCGCGAATACCGCAGATCATCATTAGACACACAAAACATACTCAACGCCCTTGTAAACTGATTGCAGCGACCATCCTATCGACTCCCCCAGCGAATCCCATAGCGACTCCCCCAGCGAATTCCTCAGCGAAAACCGCAGCGAAAACTCCAGCAAATCCCACAGAGAAGCCACCAGAAAATCCCACAGCGAATTCCGCAGATCACGATTAGACACACAAAACATACTCGACATCCTTGTAGACATTACGCAAACAACGCCCGATCGCATTCTCAACATAGTAATCCCACTTTCTAACATAAATGATTGCCATTTTCGGATCAAAAGCTATACCGATTCCTTCGTGTCCAAAAAGATAGGTCGTCATGGAATCATATAAAAACCTATTAGACATACTAAACATACTCAACCTCTTTGTAAACTGATTTCAGCGACTCCCACAGCGGCTCCCACAGCGATTCCCCAAGCGACTCCCACAGCGACTCCCGCAGCGAAAACTCCAGCGAATACCACAGCAAATCCCGCAGCGAAAACTCCAGATCAAGATTAGACACACAAAACATACTCGACCCCCTTGTATACGGATTTCAGCGAATCATTCAGCGCATCACACAGCGATTCCCACAGCGAATTCCGCAGCGCATCATTAGACACACAAAACATACTCGACCTCTTTGTAGACGGATTGCAGCGAATCCCGCAGCGAAGTCCGCAGCGAAGTCCGCAGCGAATACCGCAGCGCATCCCACGGCGAAAACTCCAGCGAAATCTCCAGCGAATACCGCAGCGAATACCGCAGATTATAATTTGACACACAAAACATACTCAACGTCCTTGTAGACTGATTTCAGCGAAATCCGCAGCGAATACCGCAGCGAAATCCACAGCGAATTCCGCAGTGCATCCCACAGCGAATACTGCAGCGCATCATTAGACACACAAAACATACTCAACCCCTTTGTAAACTGATTTCAGATAAATCCGAAGCGAATTCCACAGCGAATACCACATCAAATCCCACAGCGAATCCCGCAGCGAATCACTCAGAAAATCCCACAGCGAATTTCTCAGCGAATCCCGCAGCGAAACCCCCAGAGAATACCGCAGATCATCATTAGACACACAAAACATACTCAACTTCCTTGTATACGGATTTCAGCGAATCATTCAGCGCATCCCCCAGCGACTCCCACAGCGAATCCCGCAGAGAATCCTCCAGCGAATCCCGCAGCGAAGTACGCAGCGCATCCCACAGCGAATACCGCAGCGCATCATTTGACACACAAAACATACTCAACGTCCTTGTATACCGATTGCAGCGAATCACTCAGCGACTCCCACAACAAATCCCACAGCGCATCCCGCAGCGAAAACTCCAGCGAATACCCCAGCGAATTCCTTAGCTGCCCATTAGACATGCTAAACATACTCGACGTCCTTGTATACCGATTGCAGCGAACCCCTCAGCGCATCACACAGCGACTCCCGCAAATCACCCCTAAGCGACTTCCCCAGCAAATACCACAGCGAAGCAACCAGAAAATCCCACAGCAAATTTTCCAGATCACGATTAGACATGCTAAACATACTCCTCCCTTTTGAAGCTTTTAACGCCATGTACAAGTTCTGCCGACTCGCTATCAATGATGATCATAGAGTGCTGGATTTGGTTTGCTCGTAGCCAATCCATTAATGGCCTACACATCGCGTCGAGTGTGTCTTCATTCCATAAAATTGGCCCCTTTGCATCGCTCATTGCCTGCCCCTTGCCAAGGCCAACTCTCTCCTGGCATTGTCGATCCCCTTGCGATAATCCATCGCACTCAGCCCATAGGGATTGTCTGGTGCCCAGTGCCGTATGGCAACCTCATCCATGCCGTTACGCATCCTAGCCAGAGTCCCCAGGTGGCAATGGATCTCTCCCCTGGATGGCTCCGCATCGAGTCTAGCCTGCTCCTCGACGAGTAATTTAGGCATGGCTGGACCGCCTGGACGATGCCTGGAGACTCGATGAGCGGTCACGAGGCACCACGGACAATCATGCACCACGCCCGCTTTTGGTCTAGACCGCTCCTCCTGCTCCACCATCACGGCCCGCAAAGAGCCCTTCCACGCCTTCAACAGGTCCGACACCTTCGGGATGTATCCAGACTCTGTACGATGGGCGGAAAAGCACCTTTCCAGCCAAATGGTGGGGATTTCCGCGCAATCAGTCGTAATCGTCTCCACCTCCAGAGCCAAAACATCCACTTTCGGGGCTGTGTGCAGGATCGCATAACATCTGTTGAGCTGTTCCAGCACAATTTTGTGACGTAATTCCGAGTCGTTTTCTAACATCGTGATTCACCTTTTTTAGTTCATCCATAAAATCCGGCTTTCCTTGAGACCTGGTCTTGTTTGTCGAGATCCAATTGGCAGCGGCCGACCGCCACTTCTTCATTTTGTTCCTGCCTACTCTCCACCCGTTAGATTCGTAAAAGTTGAAGAACCGCTCGGCCTCTGCCTTTGTCGAGCCTTTCGATTCAAATTCAAAAATCAGCTCCACCATGTCGGGCTGGACAAATCTCGGATTTGTCCCATGTATTACTGCCTTTTCTTCTGTATTTGTTGTGTTGCTTCTGATACTGATACTGTCCGGTATTCCTACGGACAGCGTACCCCGTCCTTGGTTGTCCTTGGTTGTCCTTGGTTGTCCGCCGGACAATTTTGCGCGGTTCTCACGCTCTTTCCGCTTCCGATCGGTTTCAGCTTCCCTGCATTCAACTGCCTCGCCTAGGATCTCATCGGCGAGAGGGTTTACTCCGTGTTCGTTATCGCATAATGATTCCACTAGTGACAACAAAAAATCAGATCTTGCGGCCTGGGAGTCCAGCCTTGCTACATGCCTTGATAGGCGGTTGAAATCTAATCTCCCATAAAATATTGGCACGCTCATATCATATCCCAAACCTCAAAAACAAAAACCGCCACTCGTGGCACGGGCTGTTCGATGGCCCTTCCCTTTCGGGACACGAGTGGACGGTTTCAAAATTGCTGCGTGATGGTCGAACATTCGTGCAGCGTTGGGTAAATGTAATTTATTCTGCCATTACTCACCACCTAAAAATTTGTCGATATATTCTCTAGCCTCTTCGAATGAGTATGCGACAACCATTCCGAGGTCAACCCATTCACACTGCTCGTGCGTGAGAACACCCTTCCCACGCTTTAGCTCCAGAATGAGGCATTTCGGATCAGGCCCCAGCCCTACGTATTTAAAAATTAGCAGATCAGGAACACCCTTCAAGTGCCGTGACGCTTCTCTTGCAACATGCGGCGGTGTATGACTGGTCTTGCTCCAGATAAACCGTTGAAGGCTCTTGGGGATGTGCACAAACTTCACACTACGCAGGTTCAGGTAGTTTTCGACCGCCTGCTGGATTTGCTCTTCGGTCGGGCTGTTTAGCTCCTGAGATGCGGAATTAATCCTAGGGATGATGGTTTTTAGATCTGTCCAGGATATCGGATTTGATCGTCTCATTGGATGTCATTTTGTTTTGAAAAAGAATAGATAGTTAGGCGATCAAGAGAAACGGTATCAATGGAACCGTTTTCGAGCAACACTGCCGCTGAAAATTCCCGTATTGCTAGGCCACTATTACCCACAAAAGATGTCGTTCCGACATGCGTGATTGTCCCATTGGTAATCGTGAAAGCTCCGTCAATGCGTTTTCCGTAAGAACATTTTTTACCTATCAGCATTTTACATCCTCAAAATTTGGTTTAATGTTTGCTCTTGCCTTGCGAACCCTGTAAACGGTTGAGATGCTTAGCCCCAGCTTTGCCGCAAACGCGCGCACCTCTTCGAGTGTCCCAAGATTCGCCTTCATGATCTTGTTCCTAATCTTTTCGGTCACTTTGGGGCGCGCCATATTTGGATTTTTAGACATGATACTCCTATGTTGTTTTTGCGTTGAGAAAATAATATAAATAAATTGCACGCTAATTGCATGCAATTTATTTATGTTTGTCGAATCAAAACAAAATCAAATAGGAGTACATATGTCAGATCAAATTGAGTCTACAGAGTTGGACGTCATAAAAACAATTGCCGTCGAGTCGAAGGACGTCCTCACCATCACCAACGCGATCCAGGAGGCCAGTGTTAACGAGTCTCGGGCCGTCGTGATCAAGTCTTCTTTCATGCCGATTTTTGAACAGCTACGAGATATCGAGTCTCAGGCCCGTGTAATCGTGGTGACTGATGCAGCACAGTTGGATGAGATGGAGACAGCGGAAAAGCTACGACTAAAACTCGTCAAAATTCGCACAGGATCTGCACGCCTCAAGGATGATTTGAAGGAGGAAGGTTTGCGTGAGGGGCGTGCTATACAGGCCATCCACAATGCGGCCGAAGCGATTTCTAAGGTCATCGAAAGGCATTGCAAAGAGCAGGCAACTTTTGCGGAGCGCGCTCAGGCCAGGCGCATTGAGGAGCGTGGAGAGAAGCGCATCAAGGAAATCTCAAAATATCTGCCGCTGCTGCCAGCACTCAACACCGCTGGCATGATGACCGCCATCAAAACAATGACCGACGAAAGTTTTGATTGGTGGCTCACGATGGGCGAGCAGCTGTTTGAGCTGGAGGAGCGCAAGAAACGCGATGCGGAAGCCGCAGAGGTGGCGCGTGCGGCTCAGTCCGCCATTGATGAGGCCACAGCAGCAGCCAAGCGGGGTGAGGACCTGAAGGCCAAGGAACAAGCCGAAAAGGATCTTGCGGAGGCGCGAGAGGTTGCGCGTCTTGCAAAGATCGAGTCAGATGCAGAGATCAAGCGGGTTAAGGACGTCCAGGAAGCGGCAGAGAGGGAGGCCAAGCGTCTGCGAGATATCGCGGAAGCCGAGGCCCTGGAATCCGCCCGCGCGGCAAAGGCCATTGCTGACGCCGAGATAAAAGCCGCCAAGGACGCCCAGGAAGCGGCAGAGAGGGAGGCCAAGCGTGTCAAGGATCAAGCCGAAGCGGGAGCTCGCGAGGTGGCCCGTCTTGCCCAGCTCGCCATTGATGAGGCCAATCGCATCAAGGCCGAACAAGACGAAGCCGACCGCGTCGCCAAGGCCGCCCCCGATGTGGAAAAATTGCTCGCGTGGTCTGTGGCCATCGAAATCCTGCAAGCCCCCGAGGTGTCGAGCCCCGAGGCGCAGGCGATTATTGACGGGGTCCGCGGGTTGCTCGCTAAGACCGCTACATACATCCGCACCAAAACCAGCGCAATCTAAGGGGAATCAAGATGCACTTCCGTAAAATATTGAATACAAAACATCTTGCCGCCGACGACTTTGTGGACAAGGAATACAACCCGATAGAGCGAACCCTGATAATTGCAGGAGTAAGCATGGAGCAAGTACCGACAGGCAAGCAAACGAGGGCTTGTTTCCGATTCAATGACGTTCAAAAAACAGCCTTCCTTGCAAATGGCGAGATTCGAAAGATCGCTGCATGCCTGAAAAAGACCGACACGGATGACTGGATCGGCACTGCCTTGACCATTACCAGCGTACCCCGAAAATATGCAGGCCAGGATACTACTGGGATGTCGATCACAAAAATCAATGGCAAGCCAGCGTTACCAGGTAACTGCCGGGAGATCACTAGCAAGGGGAGGCCAATGCAGACCCGCGATGATGTCGGTGATGACGGGGAAGGATCGATCAAGGTCAGCGAGAGTACACATAGATTGGGCCTTGAGATCAAGGACCTTGGGATACCACGAGATATGTTTACCGAATGGGCCATGGAGCTTGGAATGTTAGATGTGAACGACCTAAGGTTGTTGAGCGATGCCGATGCGAAAAGCCTATTGGCGGACATGAAAAAGACTACTCAGCGCTTTGGGGCCTGGGTTGATAACAGGGCCTGCGCATGACCCAGAGCTCCAGAGACGCATATGTACAATGCATTTGCGACCAATTCTCTCCAGCCGAGGCGGAGAGGTGGCGCGGGCCATGCGGCAGGTATAACCCTGATGACCCAGACTGTAGCGGGTGCCCGTATGAGATGTACAACAAGCAAGGAGTAGGCGAGAACACTTTTGGGAACACTTAACCGACTATACCATTGACATCCTCCGATGGTAGAGGTATATTGTTAGGGTAGACAAGAGCAGAAACGAAAAACAAAGGAAATCAAAATGAAACACGAAATCTTGTACATCCATGAAAGCGACAAAGACACCATAAAGGTGATCAATGGATTCGCGATCAAGGACATGCTCAAGACTCTGGGGTTTAGTTTTGATCCGGACACCAAAGACTGGGTCGCGCCGCTCACTCAGGACATGCATAAGGCTCTACTCGCTAATGGACTAAAAATGAATCGCTTCGTTGACAAAACAAAAACAACCCGGAGTATCTAATGACCGTCAAATTTTACAATGGCCGCAGGCTCGTCAAGACATTGCTTTGCTCAAGCGCTGCAAGCGCTATAAATGGTATGCAAATGTCGGAAATCGAGTGGACACGATACAAAATCGTCTAACCCCCAAACCCCACGAGAGAATCACCCCGGATCGTTACCGGGTGGGGTATTACGTTACACACAAACATACGAGTATAATATGGATGATATGATGGTAAAAATCGGCGATATCGTCACGACAGACAGTGATCTGATGGATGCATGGCATCAGCAAAATGACGCGGGAAACGGATATGCGATGGAGTTCGAGGATGTCGCTACGGCTGGAGAGGAAGAGCTTTCCGATGTGGTCAAGATCGATCCTACAGGGTGTATCGCGGGCAGGGATGGTGACAGGATTATCGTCGTATGTGATTCATATGGTGCATGGGCCTGCGACGTGACAGACCTGATCGGGTGATTACGTTACACACAAACAAAAAAGGAGTTTTATGCGATTCACATTCAAGACTACGTGCGAAAGATGGCACGAGACGTCATACGAGATAAAGCTAAGACGTAAAGTTGTGGGTGGATTCACATATTCTAGCGGTGTGTGGAAAATTAAGTTCATGGTCGTCAAGGCTGATCTTAATACCACAAACTGCCGTTGGATTTGGACAACGCTACGGCATAGTGCAAAAACTCTTGACGAGGCGAAGCTGTTTGTGAATGACAATATCACAGCGATCACATCTAAACTAACTTTATTCACTGGAGAACCATCATGAGAATAATAGATTCAGTCCGTTTTGTTTCCTGTCACATCCAAATTAATAGAGTCCAGGCGTGCTATATGGCTCTAGGTGTGGCGTCGATTTGCCTTATGGGATACGTAACGTTAGTTGGATCTAACTGATGTTTATCGTGTCAAATGATGATCTGTGGTATTCGCTGCGGGAGCCGCTGGAGTATTCGCTGGAGAAGTCGCTGTGGTATTCGCTGAGAAATTCGCTGAGGAAGTCGCTGGGGGAGTTGATGTGGGAACCGCTGTGGGAGTCGCTTGGGGTTGCGCTGCAATCAGTTTACAAAGAGGTCGAATATGTTTTGTGTGTCAAATTATGATCTGGGGAATTCGCTGCGGATTTCGCTGGAGGTTTCGCTGTGGGATTCGCTGGAGTCTTCGCCGTGGGATGCGCTGCAGTATTCGCTGAGGACTTCGCTGCGGACTTCGCTGTGGGAGCCGCTGTGGGAGTCGCTTGGGGTTGCGCTGCAATCAGCTTACAAATTCGTAGAGTACGTATAACATCAACCAAAAACCAAAAAAAACAGTTAAAGGAAAATATGAATAATCAAATCGTGTCAGATCAAGAAGCAAAAGAAATTGCAATCCGTATTGCCCAAGAGGCCTACGAGAGTGTTGCAAAGCGGCCAACGGACCAAGCAAAATTTATCGATGCATACAAGCGTGGATATGTTATGCGTTTTCCCGAGCTCAAAGACAAGATCGAAGGCGCGAAGTTCACGTTTGTCGACTCGTGGCTAAAGGCCAAGCCGATCCTCGATCTCCCCGAAAACACTCATCCAAAAGACGGGCCTGCAAAGGAACGGGATGCGTGCTTTTTTATTCGTCTAGTTGCGAATAACATGACGGTCACCTCTGTCACTACAGAGACAGCAGGAAAAGAACTTAGCGCGATCCTCGTGAACCTATGCTGCACCTCATACTTTGACCTCCCGAATGATGACGTGCTAGTAGTCAATAACCCGACTACGCACAAACTCATTGACAACAGTGAAGGCCGTAAGGTGCTTCATTGCACAGACGGCCCTGCACTAGCCTTTGGTGATGGAGCTTGCGCTTTCTATCTTTGGGGCATCCGAGTCACGAAGAAGATGGCTTGCGAACCAATGACAGCCATTGAAATCATGTCTATAATCGATGTAGATCAGCGTCGTGTAGTCATTGCGCGACTAGGCATTGCGTCGATTACCGATGGTGCTGAGGTGATCGACTCGGTCGACAACTATCAATTGCTCGACATCACAAAATGCATTAATGCACGAGCAAAGACCATTGTGCTTAAGATGCTCAATCCATCAATCAATCAGATCCACGTCGAGGCTGTCGATAGCAAGTGCAAGACCGTCCAAGAGGCTATCAATTGGCGCGCAGATATGCCACCAGGAGAGGAATGGAACCCTCTGTACATCGATTCCATGCTTCGCGAAGGCGGGAACCCAAATCAGTTGCAGCAGGGCGACACCCTGAACTTCGTGATTGGCAAGATCAATCCATCAAAGATCGTTGAGACTGTAGCGATGCCGATTGATTCGATTACTCGTCATATGCTGGTAAATTGCGAGATCAGTGATCACGTGGCTCCCGGGTTCGTTTGTTCGTATTCTACTGGTACGAGTGCATCTATAACCCATCCAGAGCACGAGACTACTCCTCTACCAGACAACGTGGAGATAGGCGTTAAGGTCGTCCGAGAGATCGACGTGATTACAGGGCTAACTCGCTCCGTTGTTGACTAAATTAACCTAGGGCTGTAATGCAACAGCCCTATTTTTTTTTGAGTGCTTATGTTTAGTGTGTCAAATGATGATCTGCGGTTTTCGCTGAGTGCTTCGCTGCGGAATTCGCTGGAGTATTCGCTGCGGGATGCGCTGTGGGAGTCGCTGTGCGATGCGCTGAGTGTTTCGCTGAAATCCGTATACAAAGGGGTTGAGTATGTTTTGTGTGTCTAATGGGAGGCTGAGGGATTCTTTGTGGGTTTCGCTGCGGATTTCGCTGCGGATTTCGCTGGAGTTTTCGCTGTGGGATGCGCTGAGAAATTCGCTGCGGGAGTCGATAGGATGGTCGCTGCAATCAGTTTACAAAGGAGTAGAGTATGTTTTGTGTGTCTAATGATGATCTGCGGTATTCGCTGGGGGTTTCGCTGTGGGTTTCGCTGCGGGAATCTATGGGATGGTCGCTGTTGTATTCGCTGTGGTATTCGCTGCGGGATTCGCTGTGGGAGTCGCTGAGTGTTTCGCTGCAATCAGTTTACAAAGGAGTCGAGTATGTTTTGTGTGTCTAATGGTGATCTGCGGGATTTGCTGGGGGATGCGCTGGAGGTTTCGCTGTGGTATTCACTGCGGGATTCGCTGAGGACTTCGCTGCGGACTTCGCTGCGGACTTCGCTGCGGGATGCGCTGCGGGATGCGCTGCGGTATTCGCTGGAGTATTCTATGCGGTATTCGTTGTGGGAGTCGCTGGGGGATGCGCTGGAATCCGTCTACAAAGAGGTTGAGTATGTTTTGTGTGTCTAATGGTGATCTGGAAAATTCGCTGCGGGATGCGCTGGAGAAGTCGCTGGGGGATGCGCTGGGGGAGTCGCTGGAGAAGTCGCTGTGGTATTCGCTGTGGGATTTGCTGTGGGAATCGATTCGGGAGTCGCTCAGAGACGTTTACAAATCCGTAGAATACCCATCATGAAATACGCTCTTATAATCTGTTTCTTATACTTCGGTGCGCATGTGGCGCGCTGGAAGATTAACACACAACATAATGAGAGGATGAAATGATATACCACACACTAATGACCGCCATTGATGAGTACGAGAAAGCGAAGGAAAGGGTTATTGCTTGTACTCTCGCAACATTTCCAGCGTGTTCAACTGTTTATTTTTACGACAATGGCATGGATCTAGAAACGACTAAAGCTCTTGTTAGCTCAAAACAAGATTCAGTTGGATATCTGCGAGTATTCCACTCCATTGGACATATAATTAATACGTGCATCCCAATATCAGAAGTATACAAAGCACCTCAATCAAGGTCTTTCTGATGAACATCGAAGGCGCCCTACAGGAGAACAGTAAATGAGCAAAAAGAAAACATTCGCATCCTGCCCGCACTGTGGCGCCCTATGGGCTGCCTGTATAAGCGTAAGCGCGTCCGCCTATGTCGGTGATGACTGCGACGATATAATCCAATGCCATGGATGTAGTAATGTCCTAACACTGCATACATCGCTAACACCAGCCCTAAAGCCAGGGCAGGTGATGACCGAAAAGAAAAGAGCTTCGAACCTCAGAAACATAAACAAACGGTACGGGAAATGAGCAAGCCAGCACTACCGCCAGAGGAGCACGCCAAACTTGTCATGGCGCAAATCTACCAGGTCCCGCAATGGGAGATGATTGAAACCGCTAGCCTAGCAAGGATAATCAACAAAAGCTCGTCAACGGTTGGAAACGCGTTTAGAACTTTAGGAATTGAAAGGGATTATAGCATAATAAAGAAAACGAATCGCGGGCTGTCTTTAACGGTGAAAGAGGTTGAAGCTAATGAAGGGGTGTCTTGTGCGCAATGCAAAGGAAGACGGCAGTGTGCAAACTGTTATTCAATAGAGCTTCGTGGAAGGCCTTTGCTAAAAGAGACCACTTGCTATTCAAACTTCTCAAGCCTGATATAGCTATTTCGGATCATATTCTATATGGATATGATCCGATTCTAGCACAACATCGAACTGCGGGCCAAGGACGTGCTTAAGATCTGCGACGATATGCGAGGCAATTTCCACATCCATTTTGCTAATGTCCCCGCTGTTTCCGTCCAGGTTCTTTATCCGCACATCAAATGCGCTTCCAGATCCATGTATAGATCCTTGACCATGCTTTCCGTCGCATACTGAGGTGATTGCGCATTCTTTCAGATAATGACCGTACACCTCATGGCAGAGGCAAATAGCTAGGGATGTCTGCGGGGTAAGTTTTCGTAGGTCACAATTTGGGTTAATCATTTTGCGCTCCAGGTGTATTTGATCTTTCCCCGGTTAAGCTGGTACTGCTCGTCCACCTCGGACCAGTCGTAGGCCTTCCATTCGTGGGAGGTGATTTCAATCGCCACGCGCACCGCATAAATGACCCTGTCTCCAGTGCCGATACCTTCAAGGCCTTTGCAGTAAAGGTCATTATCAAGGTCGGCACTGACGGTATCGGGATATCCCCCCGCATCATGGCCAAGAGCCAGCGCAGACTGTTCCTGTGTTCCATGGTTCGGCAAAATCAGATCACCAGCTGGACCACCGCTTCGGCCATCCCACATAAACCCCTTGTCGATATCAAAACGGTGCACACCTTCGTTTGTGTGGTATGACAGACATACAGGAGCAACCAGCTCAACGAATCGACCAGACACGGGGGCCATTTCAATTCTGTGCGACATTTCAAATTTGATTAGTTTCAATCTGGCACCCTCACATTATCAACGTGGAAAATCAGAATGCCGAGACTGCCGGCTTTTTTGCACATGACCGTTTCGTCATCGCGCCAACTGTAGATAGAAAATCCTGGATCCCAATTTTTGGAGGCATGTGGCCTAGTCTCGCAGTTACCGCGCTCGGGCTCAATGGGCTGGCGATAGTTCATCGTTGCAGCTTTGTTACGAGGACAAGAAATGCTTCTCTCTGTTTCCGCTGCTCTACCAGGAGAGTGCAAACGCTAGTCTCTATGCGTTCGATAGATTTAAGCGTGTTGACCCGATTGATCGAGTCAGTCGCGGTGTGCAGATCCAGTCTAGACGATACCGCGTAAACGTCTGATTTGTCTTGGCTGGTCGACTGCACGGAGTAGACCCCTGCTCCACCACCAACAAGGCCGATAATTGTTATCAAGCCTTTCCCTAGCTCAAGCCAATTAAACCCCGCCTTGGTGGTCATTTGCGGCCCCGGATGATGATTTTGATGGCGCGATCCGTCCCGGCTTCGGTGCTGTCTAGCTCATCGCCATCTTCGTCCTCGTCATCCATTTCCGCCTGCCCGTTTGGTATGCAGTCGGAATACTCAGTGAGCCACGGAACATCTGCCATGATGACCTTGCCTTCTTTTGTCGTGGCTCTTGCCGTCTGTTGTCCTGGCTGTACATCTTCCATCAAGGTTATCAACTGCTTGTTTGATCCGGTCGATAGACACGCCTGCGTGCCCTTCTTCCATGTCTTCTCTTGCTCTCCCATTCCTGCGGGGTTAGAGCATCCCATGAGGCTATTGATAGCCATTCCTACACCTTTCATAGCCATACGTCCTTGTGGAGGTAAAAACGATTCAACGTCATTTAGTTTCATAATTCAAATCTACCTTTTTTCAAATCAGGCTGTCGATCTGGCTTGCCTTGATTTGCGCGGTCCTATCCGCTTCCGCATGTTGTATGGTCTCCGCCTTGAGCTGGGCGTCGATATTCGCCTGCACTTCTGCCATGCGAATGGCATGCATCCGGTCAAAGAATGCCTCTAGATCCTCTCGTTCCTCTTGGTTGGATAAGAGGCAGGCCCAGACGGTTCTAGCCATCGTAGGGTATCCATTGCCGTCCCATTCGGTGTCGGTGTCGATGACGTATAAACGGTCGATAGTTTCAATTTTCTGGATCATGGAATTCCTTATGTTAGAGTTGCGGTTTTTGTTACGCCATTAATTCTAATAAATAATCCGGCTGTGGTTGTCCACGTGGACCCATCCGTAGGTGTAGAGGGGGCAACTCCATGAGGGAGAATTAGCCCCTGGATGCTCGTTGTTGTTACGGGCATGGTCTGAGCAGCTGTAAATGTATTTGTACCATTCCTGACCGCAAGCTCGTATTGAACGCCCCACACATTTGCAATTTGTTTTTGGAAATAAATCTTGCTGTCTGCTGTTGACCCCGCAAAAATGTCCCATCCATAAGTATTTCCAAGCCCGGAACTAAAACCCATAGATACCCCTGACCACCAGTTAGCACCACCGGGAGAATTTGCGGGTGTCACAGATGATACAAATGGGCGGATGCCAAAGTTTGGAGCGTTGCGAGCTTTTAAATCTGTGAGTGAGGCACTAACCACTAAGCCAGTACCAGCAGTTGCAACCGTCAAATCCTTGTATGTGTTTATGGCTCCGGCTTTTGTCAGCAATAGCAATTCACCTGCGGCAGTGGTAAATGAATGGTTTCCTTGGATGCCATTTCCTGCCGCATAGGTTATTGTCCCGCCTGTTCCTGCACGATCATTTCCGCGCCATGTGATATATGAACCAGTAGATGGATCTGCGTTTGTCCCAGCTCCATTCACAGTAAGGGCTGCGGTGTGGGCGCCACTGGTGGTATTCGCTACTACATAATTATCCGCACTTCTGAGCGTTATTACACCTAGGGCGGACAAGTTTTGAACGGTCAGTAGTACATTAACCGCAACTCCAGTGGAGGCTATCGACATTATAGACGCCACACCACTAAACCACTCAGCTATGGTTCCAGCTATGGAGCTAACCCAATTGTTTGGCCCCGCAGTAAGAAGGGATGCTTTTTTTACATCCAACTCCGCAAGTGCAGCCTGCGCGTTTGTAGCCAAAAGCGTAGCTGTCGGAACGGAGCTAACATTCGACGCAAGAACGGTTCCCGAAGATGCCGCGATTTGTACCGCCGATTGACCCCTGATGTCTACGGTCTGTACGAGTGCTGCGTATTTCACCAAGGCGGAGTAAGCGCCTCCTCCGGCATGTTCTACGTAGTGGATCATCTTATATAATGGCCGAATTTCCTGATCTTGCAATGTCGGAAATACTGCGCGAATATCATCCCATTTTGCCGCCTGGGCGTTAATGAATGAAGCGTATTCAACATTAGATGAACGAACCTTTAATACCTCACCTGGGCGCGGGTCTCCAAAAGAATAGATGTAATTGACTATCCAAGATTTGTTCGTTACGCTGGTTCTGACTCCCGCAGTTGTGATGTACTCAGGAATGTTGGTTGAAGCGTTGAACGAGAATGGAAATCTGGTTGCGGCAAGCATTTTCAGAACACCGCCCGCATCGGTGTAACTCATCTTGAATCGTGCGGAATTTGAAAGAGTCAATGATACCGCTGAAATATTTCCAAGGTCTTGGGAGAACCTTGCTCCGCCTGTGTTGTTGGCGATGTTGACTTGTAGGTTTTCATCTAAAGTGCTTCCACTCGTGACCGATACTACAGTATTTCGACCATCAACATTAGGCGGTGATGTTGGCAGGCCTGACGTTGATGGGCTGACGTTCGTTATAAGGCTTAATCCGAGATTGTGCACAGTTCCGAAAGTGCGATGCTTCCATAGATGATCGGCTGCCGAAATGTCGTTCTTATGGTACTCTACGATTTCGGTTACGTTTCGTGCGTCTCCTGAGAGTGTTGGATCAATGTAGCATCGATGCAGCACGCATACCGTACCAAACTCATCCCAAGGGGTCTGGGTAGCGACAAGAGCGCCGGCCATGTCTATGTGGATATACCACACTCCAGCCGTGTACGGAAAGTCTACAAAGATTGGGGTAGAAAATTCTCGCTTTACCGAGACCCCAGACCCATCAGTATAAAAGCAAAGTTTGTTAGATGAATCAATGGTTGATCCGTTCTTGACTGTGTTTATCGAGTACCTAGCCTGGGCACCTGTGCAGTCTAGATACACGTCGTTTTCAGTGAGATACTGTTCCTGACATACTCCATTGAATACAAGCTGTTTTAGGTCTAGCAATGTTTTTTGGTGCTCTCTCGTTGCCATCGTAACGAACGGCCCGTCATTAGGAATAGCTATAGTTGAGTCTACTCCCCTAAAACTAGCCAGGAGTTGAAGCACGTTATCTACGACTCTCCACCACATTTGAGTGAGGACTCCGCCAACTGCAACGATTAGCACTTGCTGAGCCACGCCACCTTGCGTGTTTTGTATGTTTGTCGAATTCGTTGACGCGCTTGTATATGTTTTTACCACATTCTGCGCCTGTGCTCCGGCAGTTTCAGACTGAGACAATATACCAGCTCTAGTATATACAATATCCCTAAAGCTTTTTGCGCCTAAAATATTTTCGTCACCTGTTTTATGCACAACATCTGCATCATTGGCCTTTAATGATATCTGAGTTCTCAATGATACGGTATTGAAAGTGATATCGTTCTTTGTGAGGGCCATGGAATCCGTTCCGTCACTAAGTTCTAGTGCTGGTTTTTCTTCCATATCGACCAAAAGCCTCGCCTCTCCCGATCCGTTTTGTAGTATGGCTCTTATACTCTCATAGCTTCCAATACCTCTACTATCTACGACGTCAACGGATAGTACGCCGTCATTAATTCCGACTTGTATGCTATCTGTTTGGTTTTCTGGATCGACAACAATAAGAGGGCCCGTCATGGTGTCGCCAGACTTATGGACTACATCAGCATCATTGGCTTTAATGGCATACAAATCATCAATGGCGTCTTGTACTGTAGAATTATCATAACTAATATCTGTTGCATCTGCGATAATGCTAATGATATTAGGATATGTATAAATGGTAGCGCCATTTTTATCTTTCAAAAGCAGGTCATATACTAGAGTGCTATCTAGTTTTATCCTTGCAAACCCAGATATATCAAGGATGTGAGGGTTTGCGGCCGTCGAACCGTCTAAGTTGTAGATCGTTTGCAGGTTAGTTGTTCCAACCGCATAAGCATAAAGCCTACCCTCTGATACAGGGTTATCATTTGAGTCACGAAACTGAGAGGACACCCAAGGGAGGAATATTTTAGACATGTGTTACCTGTATAATTCGAATGTAATTTGAACGGTTTGAGGGCTAGCCCCTGCACTTCCATCTCTAGCGACTGTAGTTAAGGTCATGCTTCCTGGCGTAGCTGAGTTTCCTTGGCCAGATAAGGCGCCAAGAAGACCAAATAGACCGCTTGTGAGTATGTCGCTGGATGTAATTATCTTATCTATAAAGATAAATACCCTTGAATCAATCAAGCTTACAAGGCCTATTGTTGTGGAGCCGATAACACTAAAGGTATACGCTGTATCAATAGTTCCTCTAGTTGTCTTTATCGATAGGCTCGCATTGGTGCTTCTGTTGTCACATATTAAAATCTTTGGATCATTTGCAAATGTCCCTGACCCGGATAATATATAATCCATCCCAAACAATGACGCCGTATAAGATCCGGTAAATACATTATCTTTGAATATTACTCCATAAACTATGGTACTCGCGGAGCTAGTCCACAGCCTCCATACTGGGTTTGCAGTTGATAACCCTCTAAATACGTTAGACGTGAATGTCATTGGATACATCACAGGTCCATCGTTTATTGAATAGACGCTGGTATTAATGGTGCACGCTGAAATGTCCGTAAGATATGCAAATCTGTTTATTTTCTCGGTTCCATATGCAGAATCTCCAATGGTGCACCCAACAAAATTAACAGCGGATGCGATCCAAATATCACCTCTGAAGATAGTCTTTGATGCCCTGATATAGCCCGTTGTACTTAGCGTTGTAGATGTGATGCTTTTAGTTGTGCTCGATAGCAGGCATGACGTAAGATCAACAGTTGCACCGGAAATCACAGACATTAGATCTGTGGTGCTTATGAGTTTGCAATTGACAAAGTTTGCGGAATCGACGATAATAAAAGAAGGGGTTCCGGATAGGCTAAGGTTTTCGATGGTGATTCCCTGGACTGCGTATACACCAGCAACCGACATCGCAAAATCTCGGCCATCAAGGGTTTTGCATAGAGAATTTTTTGCGCATGAAATAGCCCTGTATAATGCGTTTGAAGCTGTCATCGTCTCAGACAGAGCCCACCAAAGCACATTCGTCTTGCCCTTCATTTTTACATTTGCAGATCCAGAAAATAAAGCGACATCTCCAGCCTGAACCGATCCTAGATATATGTCTGCGCTAGCCGTTATAACTCCCCCACCAGCAACCACAATCCAATCAGAAGCAAGCACCACCGCAGTTGATGCCGTTACATCTTTGTCAATTATTAACGCCGTTCCAGGGTTAAACATTATGTCTGCACGAAGAACGCTAGAGAAATCATATGATGATGAAAACCAAGACGCAAACACCTCTTTCATGTATGACAGATTTAAAATCATTGGATCAGCAAAATAGATGCATCCATCTAAATTCTCGTTTTTGATCGAGTATGGCTTTAGAGTGAATCCGCTTCCAGATATGACAAGGAATCCAATAGGAGTAAATGAAAGCCGACACTTTTTTTCCCCGCCAGAGGTTACTAGCGTAGTGTCAATATTTTCATTTATTTCAAACGTGTAGTTATCGCTAACATCCAAAATAAATCGATTGAAGCATACTTCATTAGATCCAAACCATATCGATTTTATCGGTGAAAAACTTATTCCACTAAATTTAAACCAGCACCCACCTATTGAGTGGATTGACTGTAGAGCGGTTGATATTTGAATATCATAATATGATGATATGTTAATCTTGTAATCCGTTGCTGCCGAATCATTGATAAATGTCACGCCGTTATCAATCTTGATTGGAACCCGAATGGGTTGAGACAAAGCCCCGCTCACTGTGTAGACTCCGCGAGGGATATACATTGTCACGGGGTGGCCTGTCAAAGCGTTACACCATGATTCGCATTGAGCGATGGCGCCGTTGCAGTTCTGGCCCCCAGGGATAGCACCAAACTCCCGAACGTCCACTATTGTTGCAGGCATGTACAACCAGCGGCCAGTTGCTGACACAGATGACGCGACAATGGTTCCCATGTTTTCCGAGTCAGCATTTAGAGCACTCCAGTAAAATGTGCGCGCCCCGCAATCGCCCGCAGCATAGTGCCCCGTTACGATTGCAGCGCCATACACCGCTGGGTCAAGAGCTTTCAGCCCTGCAATCGTGGGGACTGATGGGGTAGATTCAGATGTTGGAGCCAAGGATAATCCTTGTAAGTCAAACTGATTATCTGGCGCCCAGTCTCCGGGCTCAGCCTCAAGAATGTTATCACCAATAAATCTGGATACATCACAGGTGTAAACTCCATACCCCATAAAGATTTGATTCTCTGTCCTGCCATCTGCGCCAAGTATTTGCGGGTTCTCCGCCTCTACGATGAGGGCTGCATCTGTATAAATGATCTTTGGAGTAGTAGTGCCAACTTCGTAAAAATCAATCTTAGCGAAGCTCGCAGGATTGCCTAGGGAGTCAATGAATACGGGTTTTTGATCTGTGAATGAAATAGACATAGTGTCCTTTACTTATGGTCTATAGTCGGAAGTTTTTCGTTTTCCATCTGTGAAGCTTGTCGACGCCTTTTGTCCTGCGACTCTTCCAGTCGCTCCGATTACTGGCCTGTCAATTTGTGCGCGTCTCCCGACATCGTATAAAGCCTGTGCCCCGGCGGGAGTTTTTAATAATTTTGACATTCCGTACCCAGCTGCGGCCCCTGGAATTCCGCCAATCGTTCCCCCTGCAATCATTGCCTGCGTTGATCCAAGAGGAATTACAACCTTTCCACGAGTAAGATCAGAGGCGTTTTCTACTGGATGAAGTAGCGCCATTAGGGGGGCCATGTCTTTTGTTTTTTGAATAACTTCTGGTGCAATATTTTCTACATATTTCCCAATCTGTTGAGCTATGATTGCCTTTGCTTTTTTCTTTGCACTCATTGTTTCGGGATCTGTAGAAAAAACTCTAGACGATGCACTAAGTCTTGACCGCTCTTTCATTGCATCTTCAACACTCTTCCAGGATCGGCCCCACTCGTCCCTATATTCTGCCCTAAGATCTATAATGGCTTTCTTTACAGCCCTAGCCTCTGATACATCCAGAGCGCTTATAGCATCTAAAGCATTATTGAATACGCCATCAATTACATTTACCTTGCGATTTTTCCACTCAGGGATATTGGAGCGCTCTTTTGAAATAGTGCCAAGCTTCTTTTCGATATTGCTTTCCATTCCTGAAATTTGTTCAGGAATCGTTCCACGCCTTGGAACTATATCACCCTGAGAAAGGGCCCAATCAAAATCAGGAGGGTTCGCGCCTTTCATTACCCCAGATTTAGGGACAACCACGGATTGCAAAACACTGGGCGCAATGGCTTGAGCGGTTTCTCCGGCCTTTTTTATCGCCCTACCAGCACCGTAAATCGCCATAGGAGAAGCCGCCGATAACCCAGACTCTATAAATGAGGGCCGATCTCCGCCAGCGATTCGCGCGGCTGTCGTTCCTGCACCAGAAATAGCGCCATATTTTAGCGCCTGCCTTGCTCCCATGCTTGCGGGGTTCATTCCTATAAGATTCAACGGCGTCTCGATTGCTGCTGAACCCAATATTTCACCCTGAGATCCCCCGCGCCTCGCCACATCGGACGCAATCGGATAAGCCAAGTCGGCTAGTCCTGTAAGAAATTGGTCTACACCACCGCCAATCTGCTCGGGCTGCATTTCTGGGGATATAGACAGGCGCTGCGCCTTTTGCCCGAGTGATGCACCGGATGACCGAAGTAGTTCTATTTTTTGCTGTTTATTGCGTTCAAAGTCCTGCTCCGTTTGAATTTCTAATCCTTTCAAGTCCGCGAATTTTTTAAGCTCCTGCAACGTCTGATCATCATCAGCAAACGCCTCATTCCATCTACCGTTTTGGATATCGATTAGATAATATTTCATAAAGACCCTTTTTTACCTAAGATAAAATTACCGCCAACAGCTTTAGGATTTCCTTTGTTTTCTGACTGCGCGGAATGAATTATTTTTAGAGAATCAGGACTTTGACCGATTACAGCCCAAGACGGGATTCCCATTTGTTCCGCAACATAGGTTGCCCGATCAGATGCGGATTGAAGCTTTATTTGTGCAGCATCTTTCCAAATTCCTGCGAGCTTTTTCATTTCTGTGGCTTGCTCAGCTGTTAGGGTTAGTCCTGAATTTATCTGACCAACAAAATTCATGAATCGACCATAGGCACCGCTAGCTCCTGCAACGGCATCATACTCAGCTTCGCGAACTGTTGACGCTGGGTCTAGGGATCTCATGAATAAGAAAACAGAAGCGATTGCTTTGTACCCCTTCACGTCTCCAGTACCAAGCGTTAAGATTAATTTACCCGCTTCTGAAATTGAAGCTGATAGCGGTTTTGCTATAGACATGAAATTAGCTTCAATCGATTTGGCGGGAGCTTGGAGCCACGAAGGGAGACCCTTGGATACCGACGCTTCACCCTGCTTTACTGGCTGGGCCTGGCCAATGTTGTACTGGGCCTCCAGCCCTTGCGCCTGCTTAACTTGTGTCTCAATGGGCGCTTGTTTGACCTGTTCGGAGACAAGGCGCGTTTGCATTGGAGCTTGCTTGGTTTTTTCCTGTGACAAGGAAATCTCGTTACTCATTAGGTCGCCCTTCAAAATATCCTTTGATGCCATGGATTGAATTATTTCAGGCGTAACCATTTTCGGGTTTGGAACTTGGCTTAGTACATATCCGGGTTGCGAGTTGTACCACTGCTCGTAGTTTCCCGAGCGAAATGCATTTAAAGCCGCTGCGGCGATGTCAGAAGGGCTAGTTTCCTTTCCTGGCTCCATTCCTTTAAGCCTTGCTTTCTCTAGCTCTGTAAGTCCCTGCATGCGTTCGCGTTCAAGCTGGCTGGCCTGACTCATTCCCGCCAAATCCTTTTGGGCTTCGATGCCCGTTCTTTGTGATTCAATCTCTCGGGCCTGGTCTTCATATCGCTTGGCCATCTCAGGATCAAATCGGAGAAGGAGCCGGGATAGTTTCAATGCTTTTTGAGCAGGGGAGAGCCCTTGAAAATCAGGGTCTCCAGGGTTGTTGAATTTCTGCACAAGCGCATTAACAGAGTCGATGCTTCCGGTCTTCTTGGCCTCTTCCTCTCTGGCCTGCATAGGTCCGCGAATGGCCCCTACAATTGCTTCTCCTGCGCGACCACCGCGCCCAGCCCAATCACTTGCGGCCTGTGATGCGATGGTTGGACGATAGAATCGATCTGGGTCATATGTTCCAATACCTCTTGTAAGATCCATTAGCCTTGACCTCCGCCAAGCCCCATAAGGAACCCAGACCATTTTGCAGAATCAGGACTCTGAAGCCCTGATCTCTGCGCTTGCAATTCGTTTATGCGCCCCTTGCTCTGAAGCTCAGCGGTATCAACGCCGCCTTGTAGTTCCTGTTGTCCGCTGAATAGATTTTGTCGTGTCTGCATTCCGGATTGCTTGGCCTGCATTCCGCCTTGCGCTGCTGATTGGTTTTGCTGAGCCTGTTGCAGGACGCGGTTAAATTTATCAGCCCATTGCTGGTATGTACTCGCCTTGTCTTGCATCGCCGCTGATCTTGCCTGGCCGTATTCATTTGCGATAATGTCGGCGCTGGCCCGCTGAATTCCGCGTCCAGTGGCCCCACTGAATAGCGATCCGCGATTAGCCGCCGAACCCTCAACCTGTCCACGGGCCCCCGATAGTATCGCCTCGATTTCGGGATTCATCATCTCTGCGGTCTTGGCCTTCAAGTCGTATTGAAATTCATCTTCGGGCGCTTGCACTTGGTACTTTCCCGCATCATACCCAGCCAGCGAATCAAGATATTCCTGCGTTGCGCCAGGTAGTCCCGCAAGAGCCCCGCCATACGCTTGCTGATATTCGCCTGTACGCTGCTGGCCTTTGAGAAGGATGTCGCGCAACATCTGCTCTTCTCCTGCCTGCGCGGATTCTAATCCCTTCTTTGTCGACTTGGTCTGGTAATACGATTGCATTCCAGTACCGATTCCACGATTTGTATCTTGTATGCCTTGAGCCAATAGGCCCCAAGGCCCTTCCGATCCACCAGCCATTATTTACCTACTCGGTTAAAAAAAGATTCGATAATACTTGCATTAGATAATACTAATGTAACTGATGAGCCTTGAACATATTGGACTCTAGTGGTGTTCGCCACAATATCACTGATATGTAATATAGCTCCATCACAGGCGAAAGGAAAGGCAATCGCCTTTGATCCCGATGTTACTTGGATGCGGAAATCAAAAAAGTACCCGTATTTGAACCAATACCCATCCCCACTACATCCACCATCAAAAGAGCCCTGCCCATGCTGGCCCTGTAGCGCATTTACCACGCTGGTCCATGCAGCTTGAAATACACTTGGCTTTGTGAGTGCAAGCGTGATCTCGGTGATCCTGGTCGGGATCTTTTGTGTGCCCGCCATCAGGTGCGCCCACAAGGGCTAATTGTAAGCCTTGCTTGGTAGATCGTGCAAGGAGTTGGGTCAGAGTATTGGATCTTAATTACGAGGCTCCTAGCGGTTCCCATGGCGTTTAGTTTTACAAGTCTACGGTAATCGCCCTGCTTGCCTATTGATATCTGCCGCCATGGTCCATAGGTGTATCCGCCGTCTCTCGAGAGCGAGACAAGCATTTTTGGGTCGCTTCCTTGTCCCTGGAGTAATCCGGTTTTACCAACCTCCATATCTATCACCAGCTCCCTGATCAAAAATGAGTCAAGTTTTTGGTATAGTACAGGAGACACGCGGGTCCTTACAATTTGCCTGCCATCGTATTCGGTGTATTTGCTTCCGTCAAGTATGCAAAGTGAGTTGTCTATGAGAGATCCGAAATACGTTTTTCCATAGGCTCGTGAAGCAAAGACGGGGCGCCAAGAGGAGTCAACACCTGTGGATAATTCGCGGGTAGATCTGTTATGCCAAAGACCTGTACCTACCTCATAAACAAATGTGACCTTTGATAGTTTGAATGTGAGGATGTAATATACCTCTCCAACATCCTGATAGCAGTATCCTATTGCAAGATCCTTGTCGGCAAATCCGGCTATCTGGCTTTCTATGCCTTCGTGGCTGATCCTGGACACCGATTGGTCAGACCCCATAAAGACTGCGTTGTCTCCAACATCTGAGGAGCCTAGGAAAAATATCTTGTCCGATATCGTAGCCACAGAATAACGCGCCCTCGTCCCGATCTGAGAGCCTGATCCGCCAACAAGTGCAAATGGGTCCGGGTCAATTCCAGTACCTCGCCAAATCTCATAAGATCTAGGACCAAATACCCATATGTTTCCACCTAAATTAGCAAGTGCTGATATTGAATCTGCGTTTTGTTCGGCAGAGTAAAAACTATCGGCCTGGATAATGCTAGAGGCTAGGTCAGAATAAAACCACTGGTTAGAATTGCCTGAGTTGATGATGATTCTCTGTCCTGAAAAGCAAATATGGGTCGGCTTGATTGGGTCGCTCGTGCCTGGAATAACGGGCAGGGCCACCGCCGACATTGTGACGGCGCTATCATCCTGGGTTAGTAGGGTGCGCCAAATGCTGGTTCCGTCAACCACAAAGGCCTCGAATCCATTGTCTGTCATGCCTACAGGGTCGGAGCTAGAATTGATTATTCCAATCCTCTTGATTGTGTTGTCTGCATTAACCCGAAACAATGCATTTCCAAAAACTGTGTAGAGCTTAGATTCAAAACCCGGGGCGTATCCAGAGCTAGAGTAATACGTTCCTCTGCACCCATTACCAGCGGAAGGCAGGGGATTACATTGAAGAGTTGAACCAGGTATTGGAACCATTCTTCGCTGAGTCTTCGAGTCCTTGTCGTCGCTTCCAGTTACACACCAATTCGTAGTCTTCTGAGAGCTAAAGCCCTTGTCTTCCAGCTCATAGGATTGGCCGATTAGATCAATGATCACGCTTTCTTCCGCCATCAATTTATCCCGGTCAAAATATTGTTTCTTACGCGGCGACGGTTATCGTAAAATGGCGCTTGATTTCTGCTATGCAACAGCTCAAGCCGGCTCTTGCACTCGTTGTAGATTGTATCACAGCTAGCAACAACGTCAACAGGCATCATTTTGCGTTGGGCAATTTCACGAGCAAGGGCATATTTGATTAGCTTATTGTATTCAAGTGGAATCTGAATTTTGGAGTCAATCGTAACCTGTGGTATCTCTTCGTTATACACAACGGTAATCACTGACCCGGGCTGAGGCGCTATATCAAATGAGATTATCCCGTCTGGGTATCGAGCGTTATAAGAAAATCCACAAGGAATTCCTGACGCGCCAGGCACCTTCTGACCAGCCAAAAACGCGACGGAATATTGGTTAACTGGAACTAGTGTGCAAGATGAATTCGACTGGTAGTAGATCTTGTTTATGAATACCGGCCTGTCTGTAACCATTGCGCCAGTAGGGCCAATGAGATAATCAAAGGCAATTGACGGAATGTTATGTGTAAATGTTTTTACACTAAAAGGGAATAGCTGGTCAACATTCAGCTGAGAAAGAATCTCATTTATGGTTGTCACACCTAGATTAGCTTCTGAGCCTTCCAAAGATGTGTTGTCATCTAGGACCCCGGCGCATTGAAACGCTTCTTGAATAATTGCGCGAATATTTATCATGGTGGACCCTGGAAAGAGAAACCCCGAGGCGCATTTCTACGCCCCAGGGTAATGTTGATTAGGACACTAAGACGTCAATACGATGAACCCAATTGGAGCGAGCGAGGCCAAAGCCTGCAATCGTATCCCAACGGATGATATCAGTACCCGCGTTGATGTCCCCGCCAGCCTGACAAAGGAAGGTAATTCCGCTTGGGTTGCGAGCGGACTTTTGGATGGTGTTGGAGAGTGGACGAACGGGGAAGGATGCGAAGATAAACGCGGCCTTTGCCCAAGCGAATCCGCGCAGGTAAGTAGATGAATTTGCGTGTGAGAATGTAACCGCCGTGGTCGCTGCGAGTGTGGACGTCGAGACGTTCTTTTTTGGACCAGTGAAATATACACCCTTGACCGTAACGACGAACTCGTTAGAGCTAGCGGTGGATAGTTCCTGTGCGATGAACTGATACTTGGACCCGATCGCCTTTTCGTAAATGTCGCAGGCAAACACATTGGCCAAGGTGAACGCCTCGCCAGCCGCGATAGTACCAGTCATCGTCGCTGTCCCGCCCGCCACCTCAAGAACCAAGGAGGTTGATCCATTTACGGTTACAGCGGTTTTGAGTCGTACCGCAGTACCAGCACCCAGAGTGCGAGAGCCAGAGGTGAACGAGCTGATGTCTGGAGTCTCATACCACTCCGCACCACGAAACTTTCCAAGGCCACCATTAAGAAAGTTGTTTGAAAGCTGCGCGCTCGGGTTAAACATGGTGAGACCGGAGTTCTGAATCTGGGTAGCGAGATCTGTCCCAAGGCCACCACACAACATTCCAAATGCACGTGCACCCTTAATGATTCCGATGGCCTTTCCAATGTCGGCATATGCAGCGGTGCCAGAACCAAGAACGGTCATGGTGTCTGCGCCCAAAAGCATCTTGTTGCAGGCAATGGTTTGAACTTCGGAAGCCATCTGTGCCCCATAAGGAACGGCAACTTGGTCGTCAAAGCTCTCCATCTCAAGTGTTTGTTCAACGGTTTCCAGGGACACCGATTTGTTGTACTGAATGAGAGTGATGGGGACAGTGTCTTCCACGATGCTGCCCGGAGTGGTGGCTGGGCCAGTAGCCAACGCGCTGCCAACGCTTGGCAATGAAAGGTTGATAGTCATCCCGCTGTTTGGTTTGTAGCTCTTATTGAGCACAGTAGAACCATTCATGAGAATTTGACAATTGCGCTCGTATTCCACCGCAAATGGTACAACGATGTCGCTAGTTTTGATCGTATTGCTTACTGGCATTTGATCGACTCCCGGAGCTATCTAGCTCCATATTTTCGTTTGTTGTATGCCAAGGCCTCATCCTCTGTAGAGCGAGTCCCAGACACATGACCACCAATCCCGCCAACCTGTCCAATCGGAGCAGGGGCGGAGCTGGCAGTTTGTTTGCTTTTCTTTGCTGAGTCAATTCGCTTGAGATATTTCTCAACGTCGAGAAGTCGTTGTGCGGCAACAATAGCAGGCATGCGGTTAAGCTCTGCAACAATATCAGGACGCTTAAGCAGCTCAGAAACGATTCTAGGACCCATTTCGGAATGAGTTACTACATCGTGTATGTGCTGGCTAAACTGTTCTCCATCGTATGTTTTGGACAAGAGCGATAGCTCCTCAATGTCATAAGCGGACATAGTACGCTGCACCTTTTCGGCCCATGACTTTCGGAATTCATCATCCTCATTTTTTGCCATTTCTTGCTTCTGCGATTGTTCGCGCTCTTCAAGCCTTCTCTTTTCGAGAATGGAATCAACGCGTTTATTTGCGCGGTGATCATCCCATTCGTCTTCTGTGAGAAAGTTCTCGCGTTTTAACTCTGGCCCAGCAGGCTTTTTCTCTGTCATGGCCCTGATTTCCGCTAGCTCCTCCTGTGTTGTGCGCAATTGTTTTGTGAGAGAGCGTATGCGTCTATCGTAGCCACTGTTAGATTCGCCTGGCTGTTGTTTCGTGCTTGACGATTGCGCGACAGTTTCGGGCTTTGGGCTTTCAACTGGTTTTGCGTCTACAACTTTTTCGGGCTCAGAGTCAATCGCACCACCAGACCCTCCCAGGTCCATTGGCTGATTTGATTCTGGAGTCCGATAGGCTGCGTACTTATCAGCTTTCTGGGAGTCGGTAGGCTGATCAACACCGTTTTGTACATGGTCGCTCATGGCGTCCTCCACAGACATTTTCTAGGCCTGTTAGCTAGTTTAAGGTAAAGCATTTTTTTGACCTCCAACCGATGTGTAATCAGGCTTAACGCCTTGCACGACAACGGTTTCAGGTCTGGTTAGAATTTCTTTTGTTAGATCGGCCTGCAAGGATCTGGTTTGTGCTTCGGCATCTGCAAGGATCTTTGCTTGAGTTTCATTCGCCTTTCCTTGGAGCTTCATTGCCTCAACTTCAAGGCGATTTTCATTATTCATTTGGGTGGTTAGAACAGCGCGCTTCGTGTCCTCAACGGAATTAGCCAGCTCACCCTGTAACTGTTGGATGTAGATATTTGCCTGGTCGATAACCAGCTGTTGGGCCTGGATCGCAGACTCTGCGGCCTGCATAGCGGCTTGGGCTTCCGGCGGGATCTCGTTGTTTCCTGCGCCAAGAACGCGATTTGCTATGACATCAAGCTTTGCCGCGATAGCTTCGGACCCCTGAAACTCTGAGTTGCGAGCGATGTCCGGAGCGAGAATAGCCGAAGTTTCTGGGCCAAGCATTCCGCCAAGGGCCACTAGGCCATTCACATTTTCTTTGCGCTGCGACGCCATCATGGGGCCGCTGTCAACATCAATATCCACCTTGCTCAGAGACAACCCGAGATCGGATAGATTAATCACGCGCTTAGATATTCCGTCCTTGTTCGACACGGTTAGCTCTCTCTCTGTGTCGTTTACCAAGATTGCGGCCTCAAGCACGCATCTACCGACCTGCTTAATGCTTTCCTTAGCGTTCAACATGTACTGGTAGTTATTCTGCTCCACAGTCTTTGTACGGGTTAACACAGCCTCGGCGGTTTCGTTCGATGAAATGCCAGCAGCGACCCCACCAATTGGGATTCCAAGAATGTCAGATGCAAGATCCTTGAATCCGGTTAGAGCCGCGGCATTGACGGAAATGTCAGGGCTGCCATTCATTTCGAAAGGAGGGGGAATGTCGTTTCCCTTGTCGTCTTTGTGGTTAAATAGCATCAACGGATTTCGATACTTATTTGAGCGCTCCCATAGATCAATGTACGGCATGACACCGGCGGCGGCCGCAACCTTTGTAGGCTTTGGTGCGTTGACCATCTGCTCGATTAGATCGTTAGCAGCGTAATTTATCATCTGAAATGAGGACTTTCCCCAGTAGATAAAACCAGCAGCGTCTAAACCATTTTCGGTATCAATGCGCTCTCCATAAAATGGAATGACAGGGATAAAAGACAGGGGATACTCAGTGCTAGAAATAACATGGTTGCCGCAAATCTTATGGATGATCACATAAGGTTTGCTAGCCATTCGGCTTTTCGCGCTCTTCGACTTCAGGCCCTCGGACTCTGGGACCATCTTTCCGTCTACGGCATACAAGCGCTCTTTTTTGTTCTTACGCTCGTAGAATGTGACCATGGCCACGGTGTCTTTTGGCTCTTTCCAGGTGGTATCACCAAGGATACAAGCGCTGTTGGATGCGTCTTTTACCGACTCGCCATAGTCCTCTATGGCCTTTTTTTCTGGTATGTACTCAAGCACTGCAACTTTGTTTGCATCCGAACCATTGGACTTTATCGAGAAGCGATCAAACACCACATTCTTTGGGTTTACGATGGCTTCAATCTTTACGACCTGATCAAAATTATCGTTGTTGGAGTAGTCAGTAGTGACAGCGGCATACCCTAAGCCGCACTTGACTTGGCGGTCAACAGCGAGCCCGTAAGCTGCTAGCCCATCGGAGTCAACTTCTATACCCCTGATGATTCCGGTAGCGGTCTCGGCAGCTTCCTTGACGTCGCTTGTCTTAGCATTGACCACGATTCCAAACGGAGCCACAAGAAATTTATTAATCTGTGAGTTGCAATAGTTTCGAGACACCGGAAAGGTCAGACTAGAGCGCCCAGAGCCCCTTGTCTCTTCGTCAGCCGCGACCATTTGAGCGCCACCAGCATAGAGCAATTCGGCACACATGCGTTCAATTCCAGGCGCTTTGACTGCGTTAGTTGAGCGTACAAATTCCTTTAGGTCTGCAATGATTTGGGCCGAATCTATTTCTTTCTCTGCCATGTCACCCAATTGATTAGCGATTCATAATATTTGAATATACTAATTTTTGAATGTACCAGCACGCATTAATCTTTTCATGGCTTCGATTTGCCGGGAGTCCTGGATTATTCGGGAGTCTTTTATGATGATGTCCCCAGCGCAATAGCAGGCCAGCGCCACCGCATCGGCCATGTCTGGAGAGCGGCCAATCTTTTTTTTGATCTCGTCTTTTGGGTCCATGGCCTGTCGATTTTTGGAATCTGGGTGCCATGTGGACGCTGTTAACTCCTCAATCAAATCAGAATCGTTCGGAATGGTGCCGCCAAGCTTGCAATAATCGTTAGCCCTGCCATAGATCTCAGTTCGTTTGTTTGAGTACCCAGGATCTTCGCTGGCTGACGAGAAGTTAATCCCCTCAACATCTACCCCGCAGGATTTTAGAGCGTCAGGAACCCACGCGCCATGGCCTGTGGAATCGACATTGATTAGCTCCGGCTTGTATTTCTCTATTCTAGTCCGCAACTCTTCCACCAGTGTGGGCAAATCCATGGCGTCGAATTTCACGATCTCCAAAAACTTCTTTCCACGCCTAACCGCTATGACGGTCTTATCTCCTCCTGATCGCGCAATGTCAACACCGATAACAGTTTTCCAGTTGTCATAGATCTGGATTCCCATATCCAGATTGTACACCTGTATCATTCGCATAGCCGATTCATTCAGGTATTTCCCAAGCCAGACATAGCGGTACATATCGGGCCGGTTGGCTTTCATATGATTCGCCTGGTCTATGAGTTTCTGCGATGCAAAAGGGTTCTGAAGGTATGTGTTATGCGTTACCCAGGAGTTTGGTGGAGGAGGGTTCTCGACAAAGATCTGGGCAGGGGCGCACGACGGTGAGTAGGTATTGCCAGTTAGCCAGATCTGCGAATCCGTCTCTCGTATCGTAGGATCTAGGATATCCCAAGACCTCATAGCCATTGATTCGCACTCCTCAATCCATGCTATGTGATATCCCGTCAGAGACTTGAGAGACAGCGGGTTGCGGGCCATGCCTCGGAAGATTTTATGGGCTCCCGTTACAATGTTTTCTATGTAAGTGTCGGTCGATTTGAATCGATGCGAAAGCCCTTCGAGCCTTATTATATCCTCTGTCTGAGCCTTTGAGCTCTCAGAGATGGAGTTCTGAAACTCTCGCAGCCCGACGACTTTAAGCCCTGGTACGTTGTCCATGAAGTACACGATGGCTTGTGCCGCAGACACCGAGCGCGCCGCAGCACGGCCACCAAGGGCGCACTTGTAATCAAAGGGCTGGTAGAATCCCTTGAACTGCTCAAGCCTCTCCATCGTCGTCTTTGGGGATCATGGCAGAGCGAAACGTGATTGGCCCAGAGGACTGATGAACATTGCCCTCGATCTCGATAGACTGCGAGGTCTTTTCGTGCTGGCCGTGGTGAACCCCCAGGAGCCATTTGGTTGCACTGACGTTAGCCCCAGAGGTTAGGCCTTTTTGGTGCCCTAGCATGTTTTTCTCAAGGTGGAAAATCATCTTGGCTTTGATGAGCGGTAACGCCTCTTTCCACTCTGGATGCGATATACACCAGGCCCCAGAGGATGCTATGGTTGATCCTGCCACGTTGAATGTAGCCGCAATCATATTCAGGGTATACTCCCCAGTCTCAGCCAGTTCTAGGGCCTTGGGGATATGGTAATCAGGGTCAAATCGTGTAACCATTTTCTTCCACCTCTTGCGCTTGGGTTGTGCGGTTAATTAGCAAATACTAATACTTATATTAAGAATATAGATTATTCAATGCAAAAAAAAGCCCCCATTTCTGAGGACTTTTTGGGCTAGATGGATTTAAATTCACTCAACCACCTCTACATAATATTTTTCCATCCAAACTCCATTGATATTTTCAGCCTTGAACTTAACGATCTCCGTCGTTATACGAGACTCGCAACGAAGCATTCTTCCGGGCGAATACCATATTTTACGGTTAGGTTTGCCGTGAAAATATAACTCACCGTCTGCCTTGTATACTCGATCTGACCCTAGGTATGTATATGACTCTTTAACCCACAGGCGATCACCAGGGGCGCCTAGAGGCGGCATGCGGTAATAAGTCTCGCTTCCATCCAGGAACATTACAGAACCAGGCTTGTGCGCTTTGTGTGTTGATGAAGACACATAGCCCTCAATCTCCCAATTAGGGTTGGCGCATTTAAACGGTATTAGAATCGTTTTTAGGCTCCCGTCAAGTAGCCCTCGAATCTCTTCGGTAGTACATACTAGGCTTCGCTCTCTCATATTTTTATCTCCAATGTTTTCACCCGAACAAATCCGCACCATCGGCACCGCTGCCCAAGCATCAAAATAGACGGGCTACGCTTTGGATGGTGTTGTACGCAACCGTCGCAAGCCTTCCCATTCCGCAGGCGATTCTCTTTTTTATCGTCACGCAGTGCGTTGTAAATGTCTGCCATATCACCCATTATAATCCTCTCTTTCTTTTATCAATCTTTGCCGCTACTGCCATGACGATTGCAGCCACGGAAAAGCCAATCACACACCCGATTGGCGCGTATACAAAGACCAGTGCGTCAAACATACTCGACATCCTTGTAAGCCGATTGAAGCAAATCCCACAGCGAAACCCCCATCGAATCCCGAAGCGCTTCCCACAGCGAACCCCTCAGCGAATGCAGCAGCGCCCCCCACAGCGAATTCCACATCGAATTCCACAGATCATCATTTGACACACAAAACATACTCGACCTCTTTGTAGACGGATTGCAGTGAATCATTCAGCGCATCCCGCAGCGAATCCCCCAGCGACTCCCGCAGCGAAGTCCGCGGCGCATCCCACAGCGAAAACTCCAGCGCATCCCACAGCGAAAACTCCAGCGAAATCCGCAGCGAAACCCACAGCGCATCCCTCAGCTTCCCATTATACACACAAAACATACTCGACTCCTTTGTAAACTGATTGCAGCGAAATCCGCAGCGAATACCGCAGCGAAATCCACAGCGAATTCCGCAGTGCATCCCACAGCGAATACTGCAGCGCATCATTTGACACACAAAACATATTCAACCCCTTTGTAAACTGATTTCAGAGAAATCCGAAGCGAATTCCACAGCGAATACCACATCAAATCCCGCAGCGAAACCCCCAGCGAATACCGCAGATCATCATTAGACACACAAAACATACTCAACGCCCTTGTAAACTGATTGCAGCGACCATCCTATCGACTCCCCCAGCGAATCCCATAGCGACTCCCCCAGCGAATTCCTCA
>Ga0315274_10001896_pt1 | contig 32121 bp, 31 predicted proteins | sample YL17G02_20_MG_FD_203700 | JGI IMG/M metagenome (GOLD analysis project Ga0315274, IMG submission 203700) | Sediment microbial communities from Yellowstone Lake, YNP, Wyoming, USA - YL17G02_20 | ecosystem: Environmental > Aquatic > Freshwater > Lake > Sediment | place: USA: Wyoming | collected...
GGATACACCATGATCCCTGGCATGGCCGGATGGGAGAGGATGCCCGGAAGGTACAGGTCAGTGAGTGAATATCCTCTCCGGGGGAGGGTGACGGGAGGAGGCAGAGCCCCCTCCCGATCCCACCCCACGATGAGGACAGGCAGGGGATGGTATCATCCTGTCACTACCATCCGACAACCTGATCGGTTGAGAAAATACCCCCAGACCTGAAAAAATTATCCCGAGATGGACTCGACGGGATTCGAACCCGTGGCCTTTACGTTGCGAACGTAACGATCTACCCCTGATCTACGAGCCCGCCTGGAGGTTGTGGCAAATACTTTTTTCTGCCGTGGGGATATAGTTGTTGCTGTCCTGCAGGACCGGTGGGGGAGGGCAGAAAAAGATGGGACCGGGGATTCCTATTTCTTCAGTCTCTGCGTGTAGATGGTCACAAAGGCCCCGATGCCGGCCGTGATGGCACCTCCGATAACCACCGGGCTGGATAACGGGCTGTCAGACCCGCTTCCGGAGGGTGTCGCCGTGGGCGGAGCCTGCGTTTCCTCGCTGATGCCGCGCCCCTCCTGCTTCTGGAGGGACCCGAACGCGGTGACTGTCTCGCCGACCACCACGTAGACACTGCCGTCGTAGTCATACCTTCCCTCCATGGTCATCTTCACGGAGTGGTAACCGGCCGGGATCCCGGAGAGCTCGAGCGGGGTCACTCCCCGGTAGAGCCCGTCCAGAAAGACGGTCGCCCCCAGGGGGTTCGAGTGGATGGTGACGTTCCCCGTGGTGCGGGGGGCGGTGGCCGTGGGGGTGGGTGTGGCGGTGGTGGGCATGGCCCCCTGCTGTACCTCCAGGAGCGCGGTGATGAGCCGGAAGATGACGGTATCCGCATCTTCGTTGCCAAGGTAAGACGATGGGGACTCCAGCGTCCAGCCGATCACGTACCCGCTCCCGTACTTCCGGTAGGCAAGCGCCGGTTCACCGGTGGAGTATTTCAGGACCGTGGAGGTGCCAGCTTTACTGGTGGCAGCCAGCCGCTGCGTGACAGGTGTCGTCGTATTGAACCGGCTGGCAAGGTCCGCAAAGACCGCCTGGGAGATTTTGTTGCTGGGACTCGCCACCTCCAGGTAATCGGCCCCTGGTACCACACCGCTCCCGCTGAAGGGAAGGCTGTCCCCGAACTTCCCGGTGGCCGGATAGCTGACCACCAGGATCTTCCCGTCCCAGACCGCCTGCTCAATCTCGCTCGCCGTGGACGGGGCAAAGGAATCGTCGCCACCGATGAAGATCACCTGGATCGAAGGGCCGGTCACGTTCGCCACGTTCTCGTCCAGCAGCTGCCCGCTCTGAACCGGAATCGCATAGGCCACGCTGAACCGGTCCGCATGGAGTTCGGGGATGAACCCTGCGGTGCTGCCGTAGACCGCGATGGACCCCGCGGCCGCCGGGCTCGTGCAGACAAATGCCACGATCAGGAGCAGAGCGAATTTTCCACAGTTTTCCCGGACCATCCTGGATGCACCTCTTCACCCGGCGGCCTGGCCGGGTGAATTCCCTGCGGGCCCCTGGGCCTCTGAAGCAGTGTACTGAGTTTCTGCAGTGGGGATATAGTTGTTACCGTCATGGGAGTCCCCCCCGGGGGATCTCACTCACAAAAAGCGGTGAGGGCGCCCCCTCTCTTCCCTGCTAGGGGCTGGCGGATGGGGACAGGCCCCCCTCAGGAGAGGATATGCGCAATGGAATCGCTGCGTGGAGGTTCTTCAGATCTTTCCGTTTCCTGAGGTTCCCTGGTCGCGGGAGCTCACCGGTTTCCGAATTGGTGCAAAGATTGGGCGGCGGGAAAAAAGATTAGAGGATGATCTCGATATCCAGCTTCTCGGCCAGTTCCTTGTACCGGTTCCGGATGGTGACCTCGGTGACGCCTGCAACCTCGGCCACCTCCCGCTGGGTGCGCCGCTCCCCGCCAAGGATGGAGGAGATGTAGATGGCAGCAGCGGCAACACCCGTGGGGCCCCGTCCGCTGGTCAGCTCCCGCTCCCCTGCCTGCCGCAGGATCTCCACCGCACGGGACTGGACCTCGCCCTTCAGGTTCAGCCCGGAGCAGAACCGGGGCACGTAGTCGATGGGGGAGGTGGGCAGCAGCTTCAGGCCCAGCTCCCGGGAGATGAACCGGTATGTCCGCCCGATCTCCTTGCGGGAGACCCGGGAGACCTCGGCGATCTCGTCCAGGGTCCGGGGCACGCTGCACTGGCGGCAGGCGGCGTAGAGTGCGGCCGCAGCCACGCCCTCGATGGACCGCCCGCGGATCAGGTTCTTGTCCACGGCGTCACGGTACACGACCGCCGCGGTCTCCCGCACGTTGCGGGGCAGGCCCAGGGCCGAGGCCATGCGGTCCAGTTCCGACAGGGCAAAGGCCAGGTTCCGCTCCGTGGCATTGGAGACCCGGATCCTCCGCTGCCATTTCCGCAGCCGGTAGAGCTGGGCCCGGTTCTTGGACGAGATGGCCCTGCCGTAGGAGTCCCGGTTCCTCCAGTCGATCATGGTGGAGAGGCCCTTGTCATGGATCGTGAAGGTCATGGGTGCCCCGACCCGGGACCGCTTGATCCGCTGGTCGTTGTCAAAGGCCCGCCACTCGGGGCCCCGGTCAATGAAGTCCTCGTCAATGACCAGGCCGCAGTTCTGGCAGACGAGCTCTGCGCGCTCATAGTCATGGACCAGCTGACGGCCGCCGCACTCCGGGCAGACCGCCGCGGTCACGTCCTGGCCGACCCTCTCGCGCTCCTTCACCACTTCCTTGGTCCGTTTCCGGAGCGCCTCACGCTCGCTCTGGAGCAGTTTTACCTTCTCTATCTCCTGCATTGATGGGTTCACCTAATCCCTGGCAAAGATCTTGGCACCAGACTCGGCAGTCCTTCCGCTGTACGAGGCCACGGCCGCATAGGGGTGCTCCACCTTCCCGAAGATGTCCACGATCCGGCCCAGCGGCGTCAGCCGCCGGTCAGTCACCTCGCTGTAGAGACGTGGCAGCTGCGCCGCGTCGCAATGGACAAGGAAGAGACGTCTGCCGGTGTGATGGACCACACGACCTACCAGTCGCACGAACCTGTACCTCGGAACTGTCCTTCTGATAAGGTAATATATATATTTTTCATCTTGAAGTATTTAAATATTTCGTCAATGTTTAAATATCAGCCCGTTGCGCCAGCCACGAGGAGATATTTAAACCTAGTGAATTTCGGGTCTCTGCATCAGAGAGGCCCGCTCCGCGCGCCACCAGCCTCCGCGCGGCCGCTGGAAGGAGATCGTGGGGGCCGTGGGCATCCGAATTCACCACCAGGATGCACCCGGTCTCCCGTGCCACCACGGCCACATGGCCATTCGTCCGGTTGTGGCCGGCCCGGGAGGTGATCTCGAGAGCGATGGACCGTTGTGCGGCCTCGCGGGCATCCTTCAGGGAGATGAGGCCCGGGTGGGCCAGCACATCCACCGCATCGCAGGTGCAGGCCGCGTGGTTCGTGCCGGGGGCGACAGGCTCCACCACCGTCTCGCCGTGCACCACCACCACCTCGGCCCCCTCCTCCCTGGCCCTCCGGGCGAGGACAGGGATGCAGGGGGGGGGCACATGGGTGATCTCCACCCCGCAGAGGAACGAGAGGCCGTACTCCCCGGCCATCTCCTTCACCTCCTGCTGGGCTGCGATCACCTCCGAGAGGTTGCTGTGGTCCACATGGTCGGCGATGGCGAGTGTGGTGTACCCGATGACGGATGCCCGCCGGATCAGTTCTATGGGCAGCATCTCTCCGTCGGAGAGCAGGGTATGGGTGTGCAGGTCGTACATGCGGCTCACGGTTTCACCTCCAGCTTCCCGGCCACCTTTTTTACCAGGGATTCCTTGGTCCCCTTCCACTCGGCGATGATCCTCCCCTCCTTCCGGAACCAGTGGGCCGGGTGCGGTTTCTGCTCTCTCCGGTGCTTGATCCCGCACCGCTTCACTGCCCGCTCCAGGTCGTCCAGCGTGAGCCCCTTCACCGCCATCCCCCGGGGGATCCGCCGCCCCTGTGCCCGCTCCAGCCCCGCATCAAAGTAGCAGGGGTACAGGATCCGTTCCGCCTTCCGGGCAGTGCCCTCCTTCCCGGCAGCCTTCATGTCTGTACTCTTGGGGTGTGAACTTATAAACCGATTCGCGATCCATACATACCCATGCACCACATCGACCTCCACCTCGAGAGGGACATCACCGCGGCAAATACCCGGATTGCCGACGAGAACCGGAGACACCTTGAGAGGCACGGGGTGAGGGCCTTTGATCTGCTGGGTGCCATCGGGTCGGGGAAGACTGCTCTTATTGAGAAGATCGTGCCCCTGCTCCGGGCACGGGGGCTCGAGGCAGGCGCGATTGCCGGCGACGTGTACGGGGACGATGACTTCCGGAGGATCGCGGTGCTGGGTATCCCGGTGGTGAACGTGAACACGGGGAAGGAGTGCCACCTGGATGCCCACCTGGTGGAGCACGCACTCCACGACCTCCCCCTGGATGCGATCGACCTCCTCTTCATCGAGAACGTGGGGAACATGGTCTGCCCCACCGATTTCTCGCTGGGGGCCGAAAAAAGGGTGGTGGTGGTCTCCTCCACCGAGGGTGACGACGTGGTGAACAAGCACCCCATGATCTTCCGGTGTTCACATCTGGGCGTCATCAACAAGGTGGACCTGGCCCCGCTGGTCGGGGCAGACCTGGACCGGATGGAACGGGACATGCACCGGTACAACCCCGGCATGCAGGTCTTCCGGACCAACTTAAAGACCGGGGATGGGGTGGCACCTTTCCTGGACGCCCTCCTCCGGTGAGCGGAGAGGTTAAATAGCATTCCATCGAATGATAAAGAACCAGAAATATTGAGGAAAGGAGCGGGGTGATTTTATACTCTGGCAGGGTCGATCCGTACGGCGGCAGACAGGGGGCAGGTACCGCCTGCTGCGCCGGAAGAAGCGGTTTGAGATAGGGCGTGCGCCCACCGATACCACCATCGGCGAGGACCGGATCCGCAGGATCCGGACCCGGGGCGGCAATGTGAAGATCCGGGCGCTGCGGGCACAGTTCGCGAACGTTGCCAACCCGAAGGACGGCACCACCCGGCGGGTGAAGATCGAGAACGTGGTGGAGAACCGGGCAGACCCCAACTATATCCGGAGAAACATCCTCACCCGGGGTGCCATCATCCGGACGGAAGCAGGGAAGGCGAGGATCGTCTCCCGTCCCTCGCAGGACGGCGTGGTGAACGCCATCCTTGTCGAGTGAGATCCAATCTCTTTTTACCCTCCGCTCCCCCCATAGGATACTGATGCGGAGAATCTATAACCGGTTTCCCACCACCTATGACCTGGACTTTGACCTCCCCCGCCCCTTCGGGGAGGTGCTCCGGTGCCTCCACCGGCTCCATGACTCCCACAGCACCTATCGCCGGGGGAGCGAGCTCGTAAAACGCCAGATACTCGTACAGCTGGCCACCAACCGGATGAACTTCGAGATGCTGGACGGCCTCCCGCCTTTCGAGGACACGGTCACCGAGACCGCGGATCTCCGGCTCATCATCCACGACACTATCCTCTCGGGCAAGGGGCGGTTCCCCCTCTCCGAGGACATCTTCCTCCTGCGGGTTGAGGACAAGGGCCAGCACTGCGAGTGCCTGGTGGTGAGGGACGGGGACCAGGGTGCCATGGACGCGACCACTGTACGGGACATCCTGAAGGGTGCCTGCCCGTGAGCCTGCCGGTCACGGTGGCGGCCCCCTTCAAGCACACCAGGAAGGACCGCCTGAAGAAGAGCGAGTTCGTCTTCTACCTGGCCATTGACAGGAAATGGATGAGCCGGGAGGAGGCACACCGGGTCCTGGAGCGGGCGGTGGAGGAGGGCCTCCTGGAGGTCACCACCGATGGCTGGGTGCGGCCCCTCCTGGATCTCTCCACGGTCACGGTGCCGGTCGGGTTCCGGCCCTCCTCGCGTATCCTGGAATCGGTGCAGCCCTCCCAGGAGCTGATCCAGAGGATCGCGGCAAAGGACGCGGTCACCCCTGCGCAGGTCACCGCCGAGGTGAACCGGGTGAAGGAGGAGGAGTTCGACGGGAAGATCCGGGTGGAAGCGGCGGTGGTTCTGGTGGCAAAGCGCCGGGGCGTCCCGTTCGAGGACCTGCGGGATCGGCTCACCGCGGAGATGACAAAGAAAGGGGAACCGGGCGAGATCGGAAAAAATAACCCCTGAAAGATCCCGCAGGAATCACCCTGCACCGTTTTTTTGGAAGATCTACCGGGATACGCGATTCGGTTTTGGATAACACGACGATGGCCCATGCGTGGCCAAGAAAGAAAACCGTGGATCCTGCCCGGAAAAAATGGGCCTGGAGGGACAATCCTTACCGGGGGAAGGTAACGGGAGGAGGCAGAGCCCCCTCCCGATCCCACCCCTCATGAGGATAGGGTGGTTCATCCCAGGGAAAGAGTAAAAAAAGTTATTGCTGGGCCGGCGGGTGCCCGGCTGCCTTCTCCGGTGCAGGCTGTGCTTCAGATTTCTTCTCGGGTTCGGCCGGCTTTTCAGCCGTTTCCTTCCCCTTCTCGGCGGGCTTGCCCAGATGCTCCGCGAGCGGCTTCTCTCCCCAGGCGCTCACAACGGCATTGATCTGGACAAAGTCGCCGGTGATCTCGCTGCCCCGGACGGATTTCCTCCGGCGCTCCCCGTCGTGCACGGGGTGGTACCCCCTGCCGCCGGAGAGGAGCACCTTCCTTCGGGCCATGCCCGGGAGGTCCTTCCGGGCCGGCGTCCCGACCCGGTCCGATCCGCCGGTGATCCGCATCCGGTACCCGGCGAGGCCGAAAGGCCCCCCGTCCACCTCGTCACCGATCTTCTTGCCCACAAAGGAACCGGCACCACCGCCGGTCACCGCGAGATTGTAGGCTCGCCCGGTCTTTTGATCCGAGAGTACCACCTTGAACTCCACCATGATGTCTGCACCTTCGAATGTGACAATACACTTGGGCGAGGGATCTATTAAATACTACCACCCGGGGAAAAAGGCGGGAGGACGGGGTGGGGGACGACCGGATCCCTTCTCTATTTCGGAGGAGAGCGATGGAACCGGCAGGTGCAGGGATGGAATATCCTATCCTCATCGTAGGAGGATACGCCCCACCCATGGGTTTCCCCTGTCTGCGATTATCGTTCCTGAAGTACCGAAGGAGCGGCTCACTTGCCCCAGAAGGAGTTCTCCTTCCGACGGAGGGCCGCGAACTCGGCGAGTGCCTCCTTGAGAGCAGGATTCAGGTTCTCCATCATCTCGTGCTCCAGCACCTTCACGTGCCGCTCGGGGACATCGACATAGAGGACGTCGTGGACATTGATCTGCCGGCCCACCGTGGGCCCGTCGATGGAGATGGCCAGTTCCGTCCCGGTCTCCGCCTCAGCCACCGCCTCCTGCCGGAGCTGCATGGTCTTGAGGTGGCCGATCCGCCGGCCGTTCCTGTCGGCAAGATCCACCCCGCTGCGGAGTTTGCCGGATATTACCCGGACCCCCACCACCGCCGGGTTGGACTGCCGGAAGACGCAGTGGGGCAGCAGCTGGATCTTGGCAGGGAGCACCACCTGCTCGAACTGCTGCCGGGCCTTCTTCTTCAGTTCCTCGTCCTTCCATGCCACGTACTCGTTGATGAGCTGGTAGATGACGCTCCCCCGGAAGACCCGGACGCGGGCAAAGGAGGGGTCGTTCAGGAGCTCCGCGACATCGGGGAGAAGGGGCGTATTGAAGCAGAGCATGACCGAGTGGAGGGGATTCTCGATGGTCTGGACCTCGATCAGGTCATGGCGGCTCACGGGGCCCACCTCCGCTTTCATGACCCCGATCTGGTGATCCTGCAGCTCCTTGGAAAGGGCTTCGAGGGCCCCGATGGTATCGGCCTTGATGGTCACCCCCTCGTGGGAGAGGAGGACATGGATCTCCTCCATCTCCTGCCGCACCTGCTGGACCACCTGGTCCCGGTCGCCCCGTACCCCGTACAGCGGCGATCCCGCGATGACGTCGTCCAGGCCGGGAGCGGACACCTTGATGCCGGCTGCCGCCACCACCTCCTTCACCCGCTCGAAGCGGTCCTCGACCCGGATCTCCTTCATGGGGCGGGGCTTAAAAAGGGACCTGACCTTCGTCTGGGTGACGCCGTCGTGGGTGGCCACCACCACCTCGTCCCCGACCCGGAGGGTGCCGTTAAAGAGGATCAGGTCTAGGGTCATGCCCAGTCCCCGCTCCTCCTTCACCTCCAGCACGGTGCCGCGGGCCGCTCCTTCGGCCGAGAACGCCAGGTCCTCCTTCAGGAACCGCTGGGCAAGACCCACCAGCACCATCAGGAGGTCGCCGATCCCCTCGCCGGTATGGGCGCTCACCGGCACGATAGCAACGGTCCGCTGGAAATCGGTGACCCGGTCGAATCGTTCCGTCGAGAAGCCCATCTCCGAGAGGGTGCCCACGATCTCGTACATCTTGTGCTCCAGCGTGGACCGGGAACGTTCCCCCTGCATGTCGTAGGTCTTCAGGAACAGGGCCCGTTCCTGCACCCGCCAGCCGTGGATGCGGTCGATCTTTGTGGCAGCCACCACAAAGGGGGTCCGGTACTGGCGGAGGATCTGCACCGCTTCCCGTGTCTGGGGCTGGAACCCCTCGTTGATGTCAACGACGAGAATGGCCAGTTCCGCGAGGGCCCCGCCCCGTGCCCGGAGGGTGGTGAAGGCATGGTGGCCGGGGGTGTCGATGAAGAGGAGCCCCGGCACTTCGATGACCGCCTTCCCCGTGGCCCCTGCCATGGAGAGGATGCTGTCAATGGGTACAAGGGTGGCGCCAATGTGCTGGGTGATGGCCCCTGCCTCGTGGTCAACGACCGAAGATCCCCGGATCCGGTCCAGGAGGGACGTCTTGCCATGGTCGACGTGGCCAAGGACACAGACAATGGGAGTGCGGATCTTCGGTATCTCTGCCATCGTATCCCCCCCTCACAGAAATGCTCCGGCTGCAGTCCGGATTACCGGCAGTGCACGATGGTACATTACTGTCTCATTTGTCTACATAAGGATGACTCAGGAAGGGCGCCGGAGAGCGGCAGGCACCGGGGCCCTCGGGACCCCATGCGTCCGGGAGGGCATCTCCACCCTACAGATACGGAAGGAAAACCTGCTATTACCGGCAGTCATTCCCCCATTTTCCCGTCAGCACTAACCCCTTCTTTGGGAGAGGGATATCTTAATCAGATTCCCGTACCAATAGAGTAGAGTCATCCTGCCGGGGTGGGGTAGCTGGTTATCCTAGGGGACTGTGGATCCCCCGACCCGGGTTCGAATCTCGGCCCCGGCCTCAGACGAACTGGTTTTTTGGCACCACATCCATCGGAATCATCCGATGAAGCCACCTATCTTCATCGGGGGAGGGCGACGGGAGGGAGCAGGGCCCCCTCCCGGTCCCACCCCCGTGAGGATATTCCCGTCCGGGGAATTTTCCTGAAGGGAGAACGTGTATCCGGACTTGTGTCTCTCGTGCGAACCACGGAGCCGGAGCCCCTCCCCCGGGAATTGCTGTCCTGCAGGGGCCTGCATGGATCCGCTACTCAGCAACGGACATCCCGGGCCTGCCGGTCATCCCGTCCCCCGCCGTTCCAGCGCCCTGCGGAGGAGCTCCCCGCCCTGCACGCCCACGGTCTTCTGGGAGCCGTGCATCACATCCACGTGATCGATCCCGAGCAGCGCCGCCACCGGCCGCTCCCGCATCCCGCCGATGAGCAGGTCCACGCCCAGCTCCTGCATCCGGGCCGTCATCTCCTCCTGCAGGGGATCGGCCAGCACCAGGCACCCGGTCCCCGCCGCCTCCTGCACATTCCGGGTGCTGTCCGGGTCCCCCTCCACCACCACCAGGACGGGAGGATTTCCGGCCTCCCGGAGGAAGCGTGCCACCGCCACGGCCCGGGTGGGACCCCCCACGATGGCAATCCGGCGGGGCGGTTGCGGAACCGGGATACTCCGGTCCGGTTCCTCTGATGATCCCGGACCCTCTTCAATCCCCAGTGCCTCTGCCACCTGCCTGAGGAAGACCCGTGTGGCCGTAAGGCCGAGGGGGAACTCCACGGCGATCCACGGGGTCCCGCACCGTTCCCTGAGCACCTCCGCCGCGTCCCGCCCGGTGGTCTCGCAAAGGACGATGTTGAGGGCTGCCTGTCCCAGCCCCTCCAGCTCCTGCAGGGTGGCGCCCGCCGTGAGCACGCCGGTCACCTGGACGCCGGCGGTGGCCAGCAGCCGACGGAGTTCCGCAAGGTCCGGGCCGCTCCGCAGGAGGCCGATCAGGTTCGCGGATCGGGGAGTCACCTCCACGTCCGGGCGGACCAGCACCTCCGCCAGCCTCGCCAGGGCTTCCCGCGTCCCGGTGCGGTGGTCCCCTTCGAACCCCCCGCCCGAGAGGCTGATCACCCGGGCCCGGGTCCGGGCCTCCCGGCTGGCGCCTTCCACGTCCTCGCCGATGATCCCCGAGGCGCAGCAGGAGAGGACGAAGAGGATCTCAGGAGCCAGTTCCCTGTCCAGGGTCTCGATGGCCTCCGTGAGTTTCCCTTCTGCCCCAAAGACCACGTCATGCTCGTCAAGCGAGGTGGAGAAGATGCGGGAGGGGCGGTCCCCCCGCATCCCCAGGATATAGTTGATGTGGTACACGCAGCCCCGCGGACCATGGACTAGGATGGCAGAGTTCCGGATGGTGCCGATGGCTCTGATCGTGCCAAAGAGCCTGCAGGTCGCCCGGGGAATCTCGACAGACAGCCCTCCCATGTCACTCCACCTCTCTGCGGAGCATTACACTGATCAGGGTGGAAGCGGGAGATAATCCCATCGCAGGGGCAGCCGGGTTCATGGTGCGGGTGCCGGGGTCCTCCGCTTCCAGGAGAGGGCTGCCCCGGCAAGGGAGAGCACCAGGAAGATGCCGAAGATCAGGTGGATGGCTGCCAGGAACGCCGGGTACAGGGGCGGTTCGATGGGATTCTGCCCCAGGTACAGGGCAAAGGTCACCATCACCACCCCCATGGAAGTGGTCATCCCCATGGTCCGCATGGTGGAGAGCATGGCCGAGGCAATCCCGTACTGGGCCCTGTCCACCGAGGACATGACGGCATTCGTGTTGGGGGAAGAGAAGAGGGCAAGGCCTGTGCCCAGCAGGGCCAGGAGCACCATGACGAGGGGTATCGGTGTGTCGGGAGTGAGGAAGAAGAACCCCAGCAGGCTCACGGCAGAGACTCCCAGGCCGGCCGATGCCAGGATGGCAGGCTCGATCCGGTCCGAGAGCCTGCCTGCGATGGGCGAGCAGACCACCTGTACCAGCGGCTGGACGAAGAGGATCGAGCCGGCGGCGGCCGGTTCAAAGCCCCGGAGGTACTGGAGGTACAGGCTCATGAGGAGGGCAGTGGCAAAGGTGGCGGCATAGTTGATCAGCGCCGCGGCGTTGGAGTAGGTGAACATCCGGTTCTCCCGCAGGAGTCCGAGGGGAAGGAGGGGGGCGGGAGCCCTCCTCTCCACCGTATACAGGATACAGGATGGGAATGAGCCCCAGCCCTGCTGCCAGGAAGAGGAGCGCCTGTGGGGAGGGTACCCGCGAGAACCCGAAAAAGAGGGCCAGCAGGATCCCGGAGGAGAGGGCTGCACCGGGGAGATCCAGCCCCCCCCGGCAGGCCTTGTTCAGGTGCGTGGGGATCCGGTGGAAGGTGGCCATGACGAAGCCGGCCATGAGGAGAGTCACGGCAAAGATGGACCTCCAGCCGAAGAACTGGGTGAGCACCCCGCCAAGGACCGGTCCCAGGGAGAGGCCGGCATAGACGGCGGTCACGTTAATGCCGAGGGCACGGCCCCGTTCCCCCGGCGGGTACAGGTCCGAGATGATTGCGGTGATGGTGGAGAAGACCATCGCCGATCCGATGCCCTGCAGGAACCGGAGGAGGAGAAGGGCGGTGATGGAGGGGATGAAGACAATGAGGGCAGTCGCAGCGGTGTAGATCACAACACCGGTCCGGAAGACCGAGACCCGGCCGTAGCAGTCCCCGAGCCGCCCGGCGGGCAGCATGAAGATCAGCACCGAGAGCAGGTAGGCGGAAGGCACCCAGCTGAGCGTCACCGCGTCCACCGAGAACTCTGCGGCGATCACCGGGAGGGCCAGGTCGATGGAGGAACCGGTGAAGGGGTTCAGGAACGCGGCCATCGTGAGGATGACGAGAGTGAGGGACCGGGTGACCGGGTCCGAATGCAGGGGCTCTTCTCCCTGCGGTTCCTCGGGATCCATCAGGAAAGGTTCTCCCTCTCTGGTAATAGGGCCTCCGCAGGAGAGATGCCTCCGGTACGGTCCCTGACCTCCGTCATCGCCCCCATACCCTCAGTGCACCGGGCCGGGGAATTTCCCTTCCGAAAATCCCCCGATGGCTGGCCCCAGGCAGTCCAGCACGGGGGCCAGGCCGGAGAGGTGCAGGTTCATGACCACCGCTGCCACCACCTCCTCCCGCGTGGCGCCCGCATCCCGGGCCATGGCGGCGTGGAAATAGACCCCCCGGGGATTCCGGTTCGCTGTCTGGATGGCCAGGTTCACGAGCTGCCGTGTCTTCGGATCCAGTCCGGGGAGCCGGGCCTGCCCTTCCACCAGGGCATCGAAACGGGAGGCCAGGTCCGGGCACTCCCGTGTGAAGATCTCCATCGGGTTCTCCTGCATGGGCAGTGGTTGACCGGCCGGGCGATGAGGCTGCTTGCTCTGGTAGGGAGGACGGATGCGACCCGTGCCCTTGTACCCGCCCGTGACTGTCCCGGCAGGCTGCCTGCCGCATTCGCGGGTGCAATGGGTGACCGGGGAGATGAGGGAAGCGGGAGGGAAAGGAAGGCTCCCTCAGCTCCCGTTCTGGACCCGCTGACCTATCCACTGTGCATAGCGGTGGGTGACATACCCGAGGGAGAGAGCAGCAGCCCCTACAATCCCGATGGTCCCGGGCAGATCCATGCCGGGAGCCCCGGTGGCGGCCCGGACAATGACGTTCAGGGGATTCCCGGGGATCGCCACGACAACGAGGATCACCACGACGAGTGCCGTGGAATAGATGAACTGGGCAGCGGTCCTCTCCCGGTAGTGGAGTGCCGTGAGGGCGGAGAGGAGGATCAGGGCCAGGGAGGAGAGCGAGACCAGCAGCAGGATGGGCAGGGGGTTCTGGACCCGGATCCCGTTTGCCGCCAGCAGGAGGAGCCACGCTCCCGACTGCACCGGCACCAGCAGCTCGCAGGCCAGCACCTTGCCCCACACCACCTCGGCAAAGGAGACCGGCGTGGATACCAGGGTCTCCAGCGTGTTGTGCTGGTACTCCTCGGTGATCAGGTCAATGATCAGCGACGAGGCGATGATGGCGGGCATGAAGACCAGCAGCGGGACCAAGAGACCGAACACGAACTCGTAGAACCCCTCGCTCCTCTGCCCGGTCGGGAACCGGACCTCACGGGGCGTGGCCGAGAGGCGGGCGCTGCGCACCTCCCGCAGGTCCTCCTCGTACTGCAGGAGCACCTCCTTCAGCTTCACCTGCACGACAGCCGTCTGGATATCGTTCTGCAGGGAGTAGAGCGTCACCTGAACAGGATCCAGGGCATCCGGGGGCGTTGACGGGACATAGATCACGGCTGCCAGCTTCCGTTCCTTCAGCGCCGCGAGGCCCGTGGAGAGGTCCATCCGGTACACCTGGAAGTCTGCCCGTTCCCCCAGGTACTGGTCGAGGGTGGTGTTGGCGCCGGTGAGGCCCACCCCGTACCGGACCCGGGTTGCGGTCGAGAGGGACGAGGGGTCGTACATGGAGGTGAGCCCCACCATTAAAAACGACGAGAACATGGCCACAAAGAGCTGCAGGAGGACGGCGAGGAGGATGGTCTTCTCGTGGTTCAGGCCCAGGAACTCCTTCTTCGCAATGATGGCGATATGGCGGGTGTTCACCGCATCCACCCCATGATGAAGTACAGGTTGTACAGGCCGTGGATCAGGGTTGCCGCCATCAGGCCGGGGAGGTACCACCGGGTGCCCCCGGCCCGTATCACCAGGGACACCACGAGTACTCCGGTGATGTGGAGGAGGAGGGGCATCCATAAGAGGAGGATCCCCTGCTGCAGGAAGAGGATGGAGCCAAAGACCGAATCGGTGATCTGGGTGAGCATCACGAGGAGGAAGAGCTTCTCGCCGAAGAGGAACCCGGCGCCCGTTGCCACCGAGGCCAGGACCAGGGTCTTCCCGCCGGGGCGGGCGTCGCCCTCGAAGAAGAGGGTGTACACGCCGATGGACTTGGCGAACTCCTCGATGAAGGCCGCGGCACCGATCAGCAAAAGGAGGGACCAGGGCATGGGGAGGTTGAAGAAGAGGACGAGCGCCATCATCTGGACCATGAAGATGAAGGGGATGAGCAGGGTGTTCATGAGAAAGACCGAGCGGAAGGGGTGGTCCCGGGAGAGGCTTGCGGCAATGAAATCCCGCACCCGGGGGAAGAAGGCCAGCTCGGAAAAGAGCCGCTCGGCATTGAAGTTCACAGCACCGGCATAGAAGAGCACGCCGGATGTCAGGTAGAAGAGGGCGGTGGAGTACAGGTACTGGCCTGCCGTGAACCCCTCTCCCTGGAGCTGGAGCACGATGAGGGTGAGGGGGGAGATCAGGGAGATGACGTGCACCTGGGCGAAGATGGAGGGGAAGAACAGGTAGGAGGTGGCCACCGTGGAGAAGAAGATGGAGATGAAGGAGAGCTCCTTGAAGGACCGGGAGACCATGCCGATGAGGAGCGCGGAGGCCAAAAAGAAGAGGATCACGGGGACCAGGGGGAGGAGCACGGCAAGGGGTGCCCCCGCGGCGAGGATCACCACCGTGGAGACGCCCACCATCCCCAGCAGGTAGGGGAGCATCTTCCCTGCAATGATCACCGAAGGTGCGACGGGGCCGGAGAGGAGGACCTCGCCCTTCCGCTCGATCCGCTCGTTCATGATGGACATCATGAAGAACTGGGAGGTGAAGTACAGGGGAAAGATGAAGGCAAAGACAAAGATGATGGAGTCAAAGGGCAGGGGCGGCGAGAGCTGGGAAGGGGTCCGGAAGGTGCTGTACTCCGGCTCCCGCGAGAAGAGGCCGGTATAGCGGCTGATCTGGTCGGGTGTCCCCTCCTCCCGCTTCAGCCCCTCCCGGAGCGCGTCCTCCGGAACGGGAAGCTGCGGGGCCGGGGTTGCCACCGCCTCCACGGGCCCCCCGGGCACCGGGGGTTCCCCGGAACGCTGCTGCAGGGACAGGTACTGGCCGCTCTGGGTGGCGTCGAAGGAGATCTCGCTCTTCACGGCCTGCAGGTCGATCCAGAGGGGGTACGCGGCAAAGAGGTCCTCCTCCCGGTTGTAGACCGACGAGACGTACCGGGCGTAATCCCGATCCAGGGTCTTTAACGCCGCCCTCCCCCGGTCGGTCAGGGGCCGCAGCACCCTCCCCTGGATGATCACCAGATCGTAGGCCCCCCGGTTCGCCTGGAGGGTGCTCTCCTCCGCGGAGAAGACCCGGAACCGGGCGTCCCCTCCCAGGATGGCAGAGAGGCCGGGATCATCGATCCCCAGGGAGTAGATCCCGTCCTGCAGGTGCATGCCGCTCTGGGCCGTGAAACCGGTGGCCAGCATCAGGAGAAGGAAGAGCACCACCGCCACGGGAAGGACATTCCTCCCCAGGGTGGTGAAGGAGCGCTTCACCTCCCAGCGGGCGATGGTGAATACAGAGGCCAAAGTTCCCATCATATCCGGATCTTTCCCCGCCAACCCCCGTGATCAGGTGAGAATCTATTTCATCCTGATCAGAGAAATAATTACTGCACCCATGATCCAGGCCAGAGGCATCACCAAGCGCTACAACGGCTTTCTCGCCCTTGACAGCATCGACATCGACCTGGAAGACACCCGCATCTTCGGCGTCATCGGCCATAACGGGGCCGGCAAGTCCACGCTTCTCCGGATCATGTCCGGCCTCATCGCCCCCACCTCCGGATCCCTCTCCATCGGGGGTATCGATGTGGTGGCAGAGCCGCTGCGGCTGAAGCAGATGCTGGGGTACCTTCCCGAGGAGTCCCACCTGTACGAGACCATGACGGTCCCCTCCTACCTCCGGTTCTTTGGCGAGATCTACGGGATGGACGGCCCCGCCATCGATCGGAAGTCCCGGGACCTGCTCCAGGCGCTCTCCCTTGAGGACGGGGGCAAGAAGATCGGGGAGCTCTCCAAGGGGATGAAGCGGAAGACCGCCATTGCCCGGTCCCTGCTCCATGACCCCTCCCTCCTGATCTACGATGAACCCTCGTCGGGCCTGGACCCCATGACCTCCCGGTACATCATCGATTTTCTCAAGGAACTCCGGAAGCAAGAGAAGACCATCATCTTCTCGGCCCACAACCTCTTCCAGGTGGAGGAGATCTGCGACCGGGTCATGATCCTGCGGCGGGGGAAGCAGGTGGCATGCGGGACCATGCAGGAGCTCAGGGAGATGTTTGGCACCATGACCTACTCGGCCTACTTCTCCATTGACGATATCGGCCGGCTCGGGAGGAATCTCAACTACCGGAAGGAGGGCAGCGTCTATGTGCTGGATGGCCTGGACATCCACGAGATGAACGAGGTGACGACGGCCCTCCCCTCCATCGGGGGCCGGGTTGAGCGGATCGAGTCTCACTATCCGACGCTGGAAGAGATGCTTGTCAGGATCGGGAAGTGAGGTGTTCCCCGGGAATCCTGGCGGAAAATACCTGGGAGACCTGGACTGCGGATACCCCCGGATCACCTCTCCTCATCGGGGGTGGGGTCGGGAGGGGGCGGGGCCCCTCCCGTCGCCCTCCCCCACGAGAGGATGGTTCGTCACGGTTGTTTTCCCCGGGAGGCGGAAATATTCCCCGAAACCGCGATATCCGAATCTGTGGGAAAACGTCGAAGAAAACCAAAAAGCGGGCCTGAAGGGATTCGAACCCCTGGCCTATGGATTAAGAGTCCATCGCTCTACCTGACTAAGCTACAGGCCCAGGAAATAACCTAAGAATCTGGTCGGTTTCCGGTATTAAAAGTTACGGAATCCCTTAATACAGGAAAGCATCCATTTCTGTACATATGCCCGAGACGGTGCGCCAGCGGAAAAAGAAGGAATCTGCCGAAGCCCCCAGCCGGGAGCTCCCGTTCCCGCAGCGGGCGCGCAGGCTCCACGACCTGCTGGGCGGATGGGAGGGCACGCTCGGGATCGTCACCCATACCAACCCGGACCCGGACTCCATCTCCTCGGCCATGGCGCTCTCGGCCATCGCTGCCGATGCGAGCAACAACCGGCTCAGGTGCAGGATCCTGTACGGGGGCAACATCGGGCACCAGGAGAACCGGGCCTTCGTCAACCTGCTGGACATCAACATGGAGCGGATCACGCCCCCGGTCCTCACGGAGTGCCGGTACCTGGCGCTCGTGGACTCCTCGGTTCCCGGGGTCAACAATGAGCTGCCGAAGAATACCCCGGTCCACATTATCCTCGATCATCACAAGAACGGCGAGGCGACGGAGCTGAAGGCCGACTTTGCCGATGTCCGCAATGATATCGGGGCCACCGCCTCCATCATGGTCCAGTACCTGAGGGAGCTGGGGATCACGGTCAACAAGAAGGTGGCCACCGCCCTGCTCTACGGGATCCGGGCCGACACCCGGGATTTCCGCAGGAACGTGACCCCCTCGGACCTGACCCTGGCCGCCTACCTCCTGCCCCTCACCGACCAGGATCTTCTGGAGAAGATCACCTCCCCGGCTGTCTCCCAGGAGACCCTGGACGTGCTGGGCTCCGCCATCCGGAACCGGAAGATCCGCAGCGGGTACCTCTTCTCCACCGTGGGATACGTCCGGAACCGGGACGCCCTCCCCCAGGCCGCAGACCTGCTCATCAACCTGGAAGGGGTGAACACGGCCCTCATCTGCGGGATCGGCGACTCCTCCATCTACATCTCGGCCCGGAACAAGGACATCCGGCTCCACATCGGCAACGTGCTCTCGGAAGCTTTCGGGGATATCGGCGATGCAGGGGGCCACCCCAACATGGCCGCTGCCACCATCCCCCTCACCTATTTCTCCCTGGTGAAGACCAAGGAGGATCTCCTGACCCTTGTTCTGGACCCCATCCTGCGCAAGTTCATGCGGGTCGTGGGCCTTGAGAAAGAAGAGCACCATGAGATTTTCGAAGTTTGAGGAGTGGGAACCCTACTACCAACAGATCCTCGAGGACTTCGGGTTCGACCGGGCTGCCGACGAGGAGGCGGCCCGGGTCCTGGACCGGCTCCTGCCCCATGACTCCCTCCCCCTGCTCGAGGAGAGGATCCGGGGGCGGGCCGTCACGGTCTGCGGGAACGCCCCCTGCCTGGAACGGGAGCTGGACCGGGTAAAGGGGGTGGTCGTGGCGGCGGACAGGGCCGCGGCCCGCATCTTCCGGCACGGGATCCGGCCGGATGCCATTGCCACGGACCTGGACGGGGCCACCGAGGAGTTCGTGGAGATGAACCGCAGGGGCACGGTCATCGTGGTCCACGCCCACGGAGACAACATCCCCCTCCTCCACCGGTGGGTGCCCCATCTCCCGGGCCCCCTCGCAGGGACCACCCAGGCACGGCCGTTCGGGCGCCTCCACAACTTCGGGGGTTTCTCCGACGGCGACAGGGCCGTTTTCCTTGTCCATGCCCTGGGAGCCTCTTCCGTGGCCCTTCTCGGGTTTGACCTGGATGACCCGGGCGTGGGCCCCGTGAAGCGGGCGAAGCTCCTCTGGGCCCGCCGCCTCCTCGCCCTTCTCGGCCATGACCTCTAGCGCGGTGATCCTGGACGGGTACGTGGACGAGCCCGCGTGCCTGGGGGTCCCGCCGTACCTCTCCCCGTACATCCGCACCTGTGCCGGCGTGCTCTTCAGCCGGGAATATGCCGTGCGGTACCTGACCATTGACAGGCTCCGGCAGGACCCGGCACTTCTCCATCCAATGGAGCGGTCGGACCTGGTGCTGGTGATCGCGGGGCTCACGGTGCCGGGGAAGTACCTGGGGGGGACTCCCGCCACGCTCACCGAGCTGGAGCAGGTCGGGACCCGGCTCCGGGAGCCTGTCACGGTGCTGGGGGGCCCGGTCCTCTTCGGTTCCTCACCGGGCGGGGGGAGGAAGGCCATCCGGCGGGAGATCGCCGGCTATGACGTGAGGCTCCAGGGAAGCCCTGCCGAGGCTTTGTCTGCATGGCTGGGGGGTGGGGAACCCGTGGGCAGGGGGGACTACGCACGGAGCGACCGCTGGGCGGTGGAGGGTGCGCCCGTGATTCGCCAGCACCCGGACTACCCGCGGGTGATGTGCGAGATGGAGACCGGTACCGGGTGCCACCGGGCAGTGACCGGCGGCTGCTCCTTCTGCACGGAACCCTTCTACGGGCCGCCCCGGTTCCGGTCCCCCGCTGCCGTTGCCGCAGAGGCAGGGGCGCTCTTCCGGGAGGGCGCCCGCCACTTCCGGCTCGGGCGCCAGGCCGATCTCCTCACCTACGGCGTCGCTCCGGGAGAAGAGTTCCCCCGGCCGGATCCGGGGGCGCTGGAGGCGCTCTTCGCGGGGATCCGGGCGCAGGCACCGGACCTCTCCACCCTGCACATCGACAACGTGAACCCGGGCACCATTGCCCGCCACGAAGAGGAGTCCGCGGCCGCCCTTGAGGTGATCGTGCGTCACCATACCGCGGGCGACGTGGCCGCCTTTGGCATGGAGACCGCGGACCCGGAGGTGGTGGCCAGCAACAACTTAAAAGCCATGCCCGGGGAGGTGATGAGGGCCATTGAGGTCGTCAACCGGGTGGGAGCCCGGCGCAGGGACGGGATCCCGGAGCTCCTCCCGGGCCTGAACTTTGTCATCGGCCTGGAGGGGGAGTCAAAGGAGACATTCGCCCTGAACCGGGCGTTTTTGGAGGAGGTGCGCTCCCGGGGCCTGCTCGTCCGGAGGGTGAACCTCCGGCAGCTGATGCCGTTTCCCGGCACCCGGGCCTTTGAGCACCACTCCCTCGGGAAGCATGACGCCCAGTTCCGCCGGTTCAAGGAATGGGTCCGGCGGGAGTTTGACCGTCCCATGCTCTCCCGGGTCTTCCCTGCCGGGACCGTGATCCGGTCGGTGGAGGTGGAGGTGACGGGCCCCACCTCGTTCGGGAGGCCCATGGGGTCCTATCCCATCCTGGTGGGGATCCCCGTCGACCTGGCGACGGGGACGGTCCTGGACACGGTGGTGGTGGACTGGGGGATGCGGTCGGTGACAGCCCTCCCGTTCCCCGTGGACGTGAACCGGCTCCCGCTCACGGCGCTGCGGTGGCTCCCCGGGGTGGGAAGGAAGAGGGCGGGGGCCATCGCCGCGGCACGCCCGTTCCGGTCCCTGGAGGAGTTCCGGGGGGTGGCAGGGACCAATCCCCTGGACGGGGCCCTCTCCTTCCGGCCCTAGATCTCGCGGAGTTCCATCACCTTCAGGATGTCGGTGCGGGTCACGATGCCGGCGAGGGTCGTCCCCTCGACGATGGGGATGCGACCGATTCCCTGCCGGGTCATCAGCCGGAAGGCGTCGGTGAGGAGGGCATCCGGCGGGAGCGTGACCACAGACCGGGTCATGATGTCCCGCACCTGTTTTGCGTCCCGGTCGATCTCCGAGGTGCGGTGCACGTCGTCCAGCGTCACCATGCCGACGAGCACCCCCTGGTCCAGCACCGGGAAGGCCAGGTGCTTGGTGGCGTACATCATCCGGATCACGTCAGGCAGGGGGGTGGTGGGCGCCACCGTGATGACCTCCCGTGCCATCACGTCGCTCACCCGGAGGTCTTTCAACAGCACGTTGTACCGGACCATCATCGACTCCTGGTCAGCCCCGATGTAGATAAAGAAGGCGATGATGATCAGGATGGGGTTGAAGACGACAAGCACCCCGAAGAGGCCCATCAGCACGGCAAACGCCTTGCCGATATCGGCAGCGATCTTTGTGGCCCGGGCGAGAGGCACCCGGGTGGCCAGCCATGCCCGGAGCACCCGGCCCCCGTCCATGGGAAACGCAGGGATCAGGTTGAAGGCAAAGAGCATCACGTTCAGGATCCCCAGGTAGCCCAGGATGAAGACGAGAGCTCCTGCCAGGGGGCGGGAGGCGACCGCGGCATCTGCCAGGTACGCCAGGATCGCGGAGAGGATGCCCAAGCCCAGGCTGGTGAGGGGTCCGGCCAGGGCCATGGGGAGCTCGTCCCGTGGCTCCGGCAGGTCGTCCTCGATGGAGGAGACACCCCCCAGGATCAGCAGGGTGATGGAGTGGATCCGGATCCCGTGCCTCCGGGCCAGGAGGGAATGGGCCAGCTCGTGGATGAAGACGCAGAGAAAGAGGCCCAGGGCTACCACGACACCCACCAGGTAGGGGACAAATCCCGGCTCCAGGTAGGACGGATCAATGGAGAGCCGGGGCAGGAACCCGGTGACCCCTGCCGCAAGGTTGAAGAATCCCTCGATGACCCGTGCCGTCATCTGCACGTCCCTCCCTATCAGCCAGGCAAAGAGGGGGATGGCCAGGAGGAAGGTGACGTGGAGCTTCACCGGGATACCGAAGAGCTTCCCGACATTCAGGGATCCGTTCATGAAGACACGTATCTTTTTAATGTTATAGAATCTATCTTCCTCTGATAGGGATGATCACGCAGATAACCGAGCTCTTCGGGCTTTCCGTATACACCGACAAGGCGGTCCTCGTCGGGGATGTGGAGGATGTGGTGATTGACGTGGATGCCAAGAAGATCGACTCGCTGGCCATTGGCAACCTGAACCCGGATTTTGCGGACATCAAGGGGTTCAAGGGGATCAAGGTGCCCTTCCGGATCATCAAGTCCATCGGCGACATCATTGTCATCCGCCACCTCGCCCGTTCCCTCCGGGCCGAGAAAGAGGTGTGAGGAAAGGGGAACCGTTCCGGATCCCCTTTCTCTTTCCCTCCCTCCCCCCCATGGAGTCACGGGAGATCTTCTCCGGCCTCGCGACCATCCCCCCGGTGTTTCTGCGTATCGACGGCAGGGCCTTCCACCGCCTTGCCCGCTCCCAGAGCCTCGCAAAGCCCTTTGATGCCCGGTTCTGCCGGGCCATGACCGACGTATCCATCCGGCTGATCGCAGAGAGCGGCCTCTCCCCCCGGTTCGCCTATACGTTCTCCGACGAGATCAGCCTGTACTTCACCACCCTGCCCTTCCGTGGCCGGGTGGAGAAGCTGGACTCCGTGGCCGCCGCCTACGCGGCCAGCTGCCTGACCCTCGCCCTCGGTACCTCCGAACCCCTGGCCTTTGACGCCCGGGTGGTGCAGGCCTCCCCCGATTTCGCGGAGACGTACCTGCAGGAGCGCCAGGCGGAGGCGTGGCGGAACCACATGAATGCATGGTGCCAGGACGCCCTGGTCCGGGATGGCAGGGACCCGAAGGAGGCGGCCGCCGCACTGAAAGGCCTCCCGTCCGACGCGCTCCACGAGATGATGTTTGCCCGGGGCGTGAACCTGGCAAAGACCCCGGCCTGGCAGCGCCGGGGGGTGCTCGTGTACCGGGAGGAGAAGGAGCGGGCAGGCTACAACCCGGTCACCGGCGAGGACGTGGCAGCGCTCCGAAAAGTGGTGAGGGTGGATGCGGACCTGCCCCTCTTCACTGCACCCGAAGGGGTTGCCCTGGTCCGGTCACTGGTCCGCGGCCCGTGAGATGGCGGTCCTGACCGATACGCCTTCCACGTCCCATTCGGCCTCGGCCATCCATGTTCCGCCGGCAGCAGGGGATCCCCCCGCAGGGCCGGTGAGGGCCAGCTCCCTGGCCCGCACCTCGTCCCGGATGACCGCCTCCCACCTTCCCTGGAGCAGCCCCGCTACCCGCGCCTCGCCGATTTCCACCCGGGCCAGGATGAAGTCCTCCACCGCGAGGTCGGCCTGGCGGCGCATCTCCTGCAGCCGCCGGATCACCTCGCGGGCATACCCCTCCGCCTCCAGCTCGGGGGTCAGGGAGACGTCCACGTACACCGTCCCGTCCGGCATCGGCGCCGCAAAGACCCCCTCCGGGAGGCGCTCCGGGAAGGTGAGCATGGCACCGGTTATCTCGTAGCGGTGCCCTCCCCCCTCCAGCACCGCATGGCCATCCCTCGCGATCTCCTGCTGCAGCCGGTCCGCGTCGGCAGAGAGGATCAGATCCTTCATTCGGGGCGCCTCCTTCCCGAAGGCAGGGCCGATCGCCTTCATCACCGGCTCTGCCCGCCGGCCGATCCGTTCCCAGGCACCCTCCACCACGAGCACCTTCCGGCTGTTGGCCCGGGCCCGGCAGATGGCCGGGAGCATGCCGATGGCCTCCACCACCTTAGGCGACGTGGTGCTGACCACCACCCCGGCCACCGGCCACCGGAGCTTCCGCCTGCCTGCCTGGCGGGCATTGGCCACCGCATCGTCAAAGGCCCGCACCACCTCCATGGCCGTCTCCAGCCCCGGGTCCAGGAGCACGTCGTCCCCTGCCGGCCAGTCCAGCATGTGCACGGAGAGGGGATCACCCTCCGCCTTCAGGTTCCGGTACAGGTACTCGGCCAGGTGGGGGGCGAAGGGCGAGAGGAGCTGGATCAGCCGCCGGAGCACCTGGTACAGGGTGTCGTAGGCGTCCTGCTTTTCCTGCGCCTCCCCCTCAGGCCACATCCGGTGCCGCACCAGCTGGACGTACCAGCGGGAGAGGTCCTGGAGCACGAACTCCAGCACCGCCCGGGTGGCCCGGTGGAGCTGGCAGCCCTCCATGGCCGCGTCCACCTCCCGGGCGAGAGTGGTGACCCGGGAGAGGATCCACCGGTCCTCGGCCGGGAGATCCCGTACCCGTTCCCGGACCGGCGCAGGGTCCCATGCCCCCGGCGCGCCGGGGGGAGCATAGCCGTCCAGGATCATGTAGGGCAGCGGGAACCGGTACACGTTCCAGAGGATGGTGAGCGCCCGCTGCACGGTCTTCACCCCCTCCCAGTTGAACTTCAGGTCATCCCAGGGGGCGTTCGCCGAGAGGATGTAGAGCCGGAGGATATCCACGCCGTAGTCCCGGATCACCTCTTCGGGAGAGACCACGTTCCCCAGGCTCTTGGACATCTTCCTCCCCTCGCCATCCAGGGCAAACCCGTGCATCAGCACGCTGCGGTACGGGGCCCGGTGGAAGGCGATGGTTGCGGCCCCCAGCTGGGAGTAGAACCAGCCACGGGTCTGGTCCTGCCCCTCGGTGATGAAGTCGGCGGGCCAGTGGGCATTGAACTCCTCCGTGCGCCGGGGGAACCCCAGGGTGCCCCAGGACGCCACCGCGGAATCGAACCAGACATCGAAGATGTCCTCCACCCGCCGCGCGACGCCGCCGCAGGCGCAGGGGATGGTGATCGCATCCACGCAGGGCCGGTGGGGGTCCGCAACCTTCGTCCCCGAGAGGGACTCCAGTTCCGCGATGGTGCCCACCACCCGGTGGGCCCCGCAGGAACGGCAGGTCCAGATGGGGATGGGGATCCCCCAGTAACGCTGCCGGGAGATGCACCAGTCCCGGGCCTCCTTCAGCCAGTCGTGGAACCGGGCCGACCCCGCCCACTCCGGGTACCAGGTGACCCCTTTGATCTCCTCCAGCATGGCGTCCCGTATCTCCGAGACCTTCAGGAACCACTGCTCCGTCGCCCGGAAGATGATGGGGGTCTTGCACCGCCAGCAGTGGCCGTAGCGGTGGCTCACCTCGCCCCGGGACATGAGGGCGTCGCCTAGGTCCGCGAGAACTGCCAGGTTCGCCTCCCGGACATGCATTCCCTGGTAGCTGCCCCCTTCTTCCGTGAAACGGCCGGCCGGATCCACGGGGCAGAATACCGGCAGGTGTTCCCGGATCCCCAGCAGGTAGTCGTCCCAGCCGTGGCCGGGGGCGATGTGGACGATCCCCGTGTTCTCGATGGTGACAAAGTCCGCCCCCACCACGCGGTGGCGGTGGGATGCCTGGAACGGCACCCGGGACGCAAGCGGGGAGAGGTACTCCATGCCCACCAGGTCGGAGCCGAGCCGTTTATCCAGGACCGTGAAGTCCTGATACCTCCCTTTCCGGAGCACCAGGTCCAGCAGGTCGTCAGCCACCCAGAGGGTCTCCTCCACCCCGTCCTTCCGTGCCCGCACCTTCGCGTAGATCACCTGGGGGTGGACGGCGGCGGCCACGTTCGCCGGGAGCGTCCAGGGGGTGGTGGTCCAGATCACGAGAAACTCCCCCTCTGCCCCCCGGACCGGGAACTTTACGAAGAGAGAGGGATCCGTAACGTCCCAGTACTCCACCTCGGAGTCGGCGATGGCCGTCTCGCAGCGGGGGCACCAGTTCACCACCCGGTGGCCCTGCTCCAGCATCCCCTCCTCCTCGGCCCGGGCGAGCGTCCACCAGGCCGCCTCGATGTAGTCCTCGCTGATGGTCAGGTAGGGGTGGTCAAAGTCCAGCCAGATCCCGAGGGATTTGAACTGCTCGGACATCACGTCCCGGTTTGCCTCGGCAAACCGCCGGCACTCCTCGATGAACCGGCCAATGCCGTAGGCCTCGATGTCCTTTTTCGAGGAGAACCCCAGCCGGTGCTCCACCTTCACCTCGATGGGGAGGCCGTGCATGTCATACCCTGCCCGCTCGATGATATGGCGCCCCTTCAGCCGCCGGTAGCGCAGGATGCTGTCCTTCAGGATCTTGTTCCATGCAGTGCCCAAGTGGATGTTTCCCGTCGTGTAGGGGGGGCCGTCCACGAAGAAGAGGGGGGTTCCCCGGCTCCGGAGCTCCTTCACCTTCCGGTAGATCTCCTGCCCGTTCCAGAACTTCCGGACCCACTCCTCGACCTTCCCCGGATCGTAGGTGGCTGCGGCCTCCTTCACTCTGTCCCCCCGTACTTCCTCGCTCCCAGAAGTTTGTCCTTCCCTATCAAAGCATTTTTCCAAAGGGCGTCCCCATCCCTTTCCCGGAGGAAGGGGGCATGAGTGTCCAGATCGCGGTGGTGGGTACGGAGGAGTGCACGAGAGAGGAGGCCGAAGCAGCGGAGACCATCGGGTACCTGATCGCGGCCAGCCACGAGATCCTGCTCTGCGGGGGCGGCGGAGGGGTCATGGAGGCGGCCTGCAGGGGGGCCCGGGAGCAGGGGGGGACGACGGTGGGAATCCTTCCCGGGAGGGGGAAGGGCAACCCCCACCTGGCGGTGGCGATCCGGACCAACCTGGGCCATGCCCGGAACGTGGTGCTGGTGGAGTCGGCCGATGCCGTCATCGCCGTGGGGGGCGGGTACGGCACCCTCTCCGAGATCGCCGTGGCGCTGAAGCTGGAGAAACCGGTCTTCGGCTACCGAACCTGGGAGATCGATGGCGTGTTCCGGTGCGCGACCCCCGAGGAGACGGTGCTCATGGCAGTCCGCGCTGCCCGCCTGTGAGGGTCGTGTCGTAGCCGCCCATGGCCGCCAGCCGATCTGTAAAGGCGGGGGACCGGATGGCGGTGATCAGCGCCCCGATGCGGGGATCCGCGATAGTCTCCCGGTGAATGGCCAGTTCGTACCGCTCCTGTCCGACCGGCACGAATTTCAGGCCCAGCGCCCGGGCGGCGCTGTACACGCAGATGCCGCAGTCTGCCTCCCCCGCCTTCACCGCAAGGGCAACGGCCAGGTGGGTGGTCAGCTCCCGGTCATAGCCCCGGATGGTCTCTGTCCGTATCCCCCGTTCCTTCAGCAGGTGATCGAGGAGCATCCGGGTCCCGGAGCCCTTCTGCCGGTTCACGAACCGGTGGGCGGGAATGTCCTCAAAGCCCAGCCCGTCCCGGGAGACCACCCCCTGCTCCCGTCCCGCGACGCAGACCAGGTCCACTGCCGTGCCCGGCAGGTACCGCTCCAGGTACCAGGTGTTGTAGGTCCCGTCCGGCCCCAGGAGGTGCATGGGTGCGGCATGGCACTCGCCCCTCCCCAGGGCCAGCAGGCCTGCCAGGGACCCGGCAGGGGCGGCATGGAGTTCCACCCCCGAGGGCCGGACCAGGTCCGCAAGGATGTCCAGGGACGGGTCGTGGCTGCCCGTGAGGAGCACCGCCTGTTCCGCCTCCGCCCGGGGGACCATCAGCCGCGCGGTGACCGACGATCCGGCCTCCAGACCCTCGGCAGCGGGATCGATCCGGAGGAAGGCGTTGGCCCGCACGGCTGCCATCTGCACCCCGGCACCCCGGGAGAGGGGTGCAGCCACCCACCGGTCCCCGACCCGGGCCACCGCGGCAAAGACAAACTCGGTGATGCCGGGCTCCGAGGCGATGCTCCGGGTCACGCGGGCCTCCAGGGTGTCTGCTTCCGGCAGCGGGAGGCCCCAGAGCCCCAGCATCGGTACAGCGATCTCCCGGAGCACGGTGAGCGCCGACAGGGGATAGCCGGGGAGGCCGATGACCGGTTTCCCCTCCACGCGGCCCAGGATCACCGGTTTCCCCGGCTTCATGGCCACGCCGTGGACCAGCACCTCCCCCGCCTCCGCGATGACGGATGCGGTGTAGTCCCGGGTGCCTGCCGAGGACCCGGCAGAGACGATGATCAGGTCATTCTCCCGCACCGCCCGGATCAGCGCCGCCCGGATCAGCGCCGGGTCGTCGGGGACCCGCGGGTAGCGGGTGCACCGGGCCCCCATGGCCCCGAGGGAGGCGGCGGCCATCAGCGAGTTGGACTCCACCACCTGCCCCGGGCCCGGGTCCTGGCCGAAGGGCACCAGTTCGCTCCCGGTAGGTATAATTCCCACGCGGACGGTGAGCACCTCCACGTCCCGGATGCCGAAGGCAGCCAGCGCCCCGATCTCGTGGGGCCGGATCCGGTGCCGGGAGGGGACCACCATCTCCGTCACCCCGATGTCCTCCCCCACGGGGCGGACGTGCTGCCAGGGGCTCACCGGCTTCCGGATCGTGTACTCCTCCCCGTCCTGCCAGACCTCCTCGATCATGATCACGGCATCGTACCCTTCCGGGAGCACGTTCCCCGTGTTCACCCGGGCGGCCCGGGGGAGGGTGAGGGGGTGCTGTTCGTCGGCGCCCGCGGTATCGGCAGCCCGGACCGCGATCCCGTCCATGGCCGCCAGATGCACCTCCGGCTGGGAGAACCGGGCAAAGATGGGCGTTGCCGTCAAGAGGCCCGCTGCTTCGGGAAGGGGGACCCGGACGGTGACGGGGTGCAGGGCAAAGGAAGCGGCCAGCACCTCCGGTACCTTCGCGAGCGGGGTCAGCTGCAGGTACCGCTTCACCACAGGATCACCTCCACCACTTCTCCGGCTTCCATCCCTTCCCGTTCGGCGGGCACCACCACGACGCCGTCGCTCGCTGCGAGCGTGTTGAGCAGGCCCGACCTGCCAAAGACCGGCCGGGCAAGGCCGCTCTCCAGCCGCACCCGCACCCAGTCCTCCCGCCCCTTCGGCGAGGGGATGTTCTCGGCCAGGCGCGCCCCCACCCTCCGTTCGGGGGGGAGGCCCCCGGCCATCACGCCGATGAGGGGCCGGACCAGCGCCCGGAGCACGATGTACGCGGAGGCCGGGTGGCCGGGGAGCCCGATCACGACCCTCCCCTGTGCCCGGCCCAGGATGGTGGGTTTCCCCGGCTGGAGTGCTATCCCGTGGGCCAGCACCTCACCCCGGTCTGCAATGGCGGCAGCGCAGTGGTCCCGGGCATCCTTGGAAGACCCCCCCGAGACCAGGACCGCATCGCACTCGCCGAGAGCCCGGTCCAGGGCATCCCGGAGCCTGTCCCGATCATCCTTCACGATCCCATAGCAGATCGGAACACAGCCGTGCTCCTGCAGGAACCCGGCGCAGAGGGAGGAGTTCACGTCCCGCACCTGGGAGACAGAGGGGACGGTGGTGACCGGCACCAGCTCGTTCCCGGTGGAGATCACCCCCACCCGCGGCTGCCTGTACACAGGGATACGACTCCTCCCGGCCGCGGCAAGCACGCCCAGGTCCTGGGGCCGGAGCCTCCGGCCTTTCGGGAGCACCCTCCCGCCCCGGGGAAAGTCCTCCCCGCGGGCAAGGACATTCTCCCCCTTCGCCACCGGGCGGCGGATGAGTACCAGGTCCTTTGCCTGCTCGGTGTGCTCCACCATCACGACAGCGTCCGCTCCATCGGGAAGCACCGCGCCGGTGGGCACATACAGGCACTCGCCGGGAGCCACGGCCCGGTCGGGCACATCGCCCATGGGCACCGTACCCGTCCACCGGAGCATCGAGGGGACAGCGTCCCCCGCCCCGGTGGTGTCAGCCGCCTTCACCGCGTAGCCGTCCACCACCGACCGGGTGAAGCCGGGGATGTCGGTATCGCTGGTCACCTCTTCTGCAAGCACCCGGTGGAGCCCTTCCCCGAATGGTATCTCCTCGGGATCCGCAGGTGCGGCAGCGGCGGTGAGGATCCGGATCGCCTCCGCGACCGGGATCACCGAGAAGAAGAGGCTCATGGGAAGCAGCCGAGCTGGCACCCCTTGATCTTGATATGGTGGCGGTTACAGTAGTCGCCGATGTCGGAGATAGGGATGTGGAACCGGCCGGAGGTGGCAAAGGCCTGCAGGCAGCGGATCTCCTTCCCGATGCCCATCTCCTCAAATGCCTTCTGGATCTTCGCGTCGTCCATGGTAACAGTAATTCCTGTACATTGACATAGTGTTTACTATGGGGAAGCCAGACGGCAATGGCGGGAGTGGGGGGGATCACCCCCGGCCGAAGGTGGCAGTCATCAGCTCCGCCCAGGACGAGGCAGGCCAGAACATCCGCACGCACCTCCAGGGACTCCTCGCATCAGAGTATCCAGGGGGAAGGGCACAGGGCCTGGCCGCAGATTTCCAGTTCCGGGAGGTTCCGGGAAGGCTGATCTACGAGGACGGGATTGACCGGGACCTGGACGCTGATCTCGTCCTCTTCATCTCCCGGCACCGGAGCATCCACCCACAACCCGTGCTCACCGTCCATGTCACGGGGAACCTGGCCGCTGCTGAGTTCGGGGGCCTGCCCCGTTCCCTTGCACCGGCAGCCCCGGAGTGGATGCGGGCCATCCTCATCGGCCTCCGGGAGCATGCGCCGATTGGCTACCGGGCGTCGTACGAGGTCACCCATCACGGCCCCACGGAGCTCTCCCTCCCCTCCCTCTTCGTGGAGATCGGCTCGACCGAAGCAGAATGGAGGGATCCCCGTGCCGGCGAAGCGGTGGCCCGGGCCATCCTCGGGGCCCGGCCGGTCCCCGGCGTCCGGCTCATGGGGTTCGGCGGCACCCATTATGCCGCCCGGCAGACGGAGATTGCCACCACCACGGGTTCGGCATTCGGCCACATCGCCCACAGCCGGGAGGTGCCGCTCCTTGATGAAGGGATGGTCCGGCTGATGCGTGACCGTTCCCTCGCCCATGCCGCGTACCTGGACCGCAAGGCGCTTGCGGCCGCGGATCTCAGGAACCTGGAGGCGATTCTCTCCGATCTCGGGATCCCGGTCCTTTCTGAAGGGGAGATCCGGTCGCTGGGCAGCGTTGACTGGACCTCTTATCTCGCCATCCGCAGGCTGGCAGCGGAGATCGCTCCGGGGAGCCGGTGCCACCTCCACTGCCTCTCCGGGAGGGGAGAACCGGTGCGGGTGGACCTGGACCCGGATCTCGTTCTGGAGGCCGTGAAATCCGATGAAAAAACATTTTTCCGGTCTCTTGAGCAGATGCCCGTCGTACACCTGTCATACGGCGGAACGCGCGTTCTCCCGGTCTTTGTCACCTTTACAGCCGACGCTCCCGCGCTTATCAATGAATTAATAACCTTGTGTGTGAAACTCATATCAGTCAGCGAGCACACTGCGGTTGAGGGTGATCGGCTGATAATCCGGAGAGTGCGGTTCGACCCGGAGCGGGCGCGCGCATATGGGATCCCCAGAGGCCCGCTCTTCGGCCAGCTCTCTGCAGGCCGGAGCGTGGAGATCCACGGCCGGGTCATCACTCCTGCGATGGTTGAGACCCGCAGTGTGAAAGAGATCCATATCCCTGGGTTGGAGAGGTACGTATGAAATCCATACTGGAAGAGGCACTTGAGAGGGCGGAGCAGGAGCACATGGCCGAGACGGCGGCCCAGGCGCCGGCAGTAGCGGCAGCCCCCCGCCCTCCTGCACCCCAGTCGGACAAGGAACTGGAGGAGGTGCTGGCCGCCCTCAAGACCGAGATCGCGGTGATCGGCCTCGGCGGGGGCGGCTCCAACACCATCACCCGGATGATGGAAGAGGGGATCCACGGGGCCCGGCTCATTGCCATGAACACCGATGCCCAGCACCTGATACGGGTGGCGGCGCAGCAGCGGATCCTCCTCGGCCGGCAGCGGACCCGGGGGCTGGGCGCCGGGTCCATCCCCCAGGTGGGCGAGGAGGCGGCCCTGGAGTCAGTGGAGGACATCAAACGGGCGGTGGAGGGGTGCGACATGGTCTTCATCACGACAGGCCTGGGCGGCGGCACGGGGACCGGTTCCGCGCCGGTGGTGGCCCGGGCGGCGAGGGACCAGGGGGCCCTCACCATCGCCATCGTGACGCTGCCGTTCACCGCCGAGGGTGCGATCCGGAGGGAGAACGCTGAGGCCGGCCTGGAGCGGCTGCGGGACATTGCCGACACCGTCATCGTTGTTCCCAATGACCGGCTGCTGGAAGTGGTGCCCCGGCTCCCGCTCTACGCTGCCTTCAAGGTCGCGGACGAGGTCCTGATGCGTGCCGTCAAGGGGATCACCGAGCTGATCACCCTCCCCGGCCTCGTCAACCTGGACTTTGCCGATGTCCGCACCGTGATGGAGCGGGGCGGTGTCGCCATGATCGGCATGGGCGAGTCTGATGCCGAAGATAAAGCTGCCGACTCGGTGAAGAAGGCGCTCCGGTCCCCGCTCTTAGACGTGGACATCTCCGGGGCCACCGCGGCCCTCGTCAACGTCGTGGGCGGCCCGGACATGACCATCGCCGAGGCCGAGGGCGTGGTGCAGGAGATCTACGAGCGGGTGGACCCCAGCGCCCGGATCATCTGGGGTGCCATGGTGGACCCCA
>Ga0315274_10001897_pt1 | contig 32103 bp, 25 predicted proteins | sample YL17G02_20_MG_FD_203700 | JGI IMG/M metagenome (GOLD analysis project Ga0315274, IMG submission 203700) | Sediment microbial communities from Yellowstone Lake, YNP, Wyoming, USA - YL17G02_20 | ecosystem: Environmental > Aquatic > Freshwater > Lake > Sediment | place: USA: Wyoming | collected...
TATTAGTATAATCATTCTAATTTTTTTCCTTAAGAACTTTAATAATGGTTTCATCTTATAATCTTTACATCTTGCCTTCGAAAAATTTTCTTGTAAGCGCCAATTGAGGATTGTTAAAGAAAGATTCAGTCTTGTTTTCCTCGATAACTTCTCCCTTAATCAATAACATCGTTCTATCACCCACAATTTTTGCATATTCCATTTGATGAATGACACAAACGATTGTAAGTCCGGTTTCCTTTTTTATCTTCTTAATTGTATCAAAGAATTTATGAGCTAAAGAAGGGTCAAGGGCTGATGTTGGCTCATCCAATAACAATACTTCAGGTTCATTCATCAATGCCCTTGCGATTGACAATCTCTGCTTCTCGCCACCCGAAAGTTGCTCCGCATCACGTTTTAAAAAATCTTCATCTAACTCAACAAGACGTAGATTCCTATTCATCAATTCTATTACTTCAGAATCTCCCCTTTTTTGCAATCTACTTGTGTAAAGTAAATTGTCTTTAATCGTTCCATCTAACATAATCGGTTCCTGGAATACCATCCCAACCTTCCGTCTTAATTCTAAAATATTCATATCCTTTATTAACTTGTCATTGTAAGAAATTGCACCGTCATCAGGGTCTTCAAGCCTGTTGATTAATCTCAAGATTGTCGATTTCCCCGAACCTGAAGGTCCGATTATAGTAAATATTTGACTATCAGGAATTGTGAAACTAATCCCTTTTAAGACATCAATAATCTCTGAATGCTGCTCATTCCCAATTCTTTTTTTCTTGAAGACATTATGAAAAGAAATCTTTGGCATTTTACCCGGAATCCGAAAATATTTACTTGTTCGATGAATCGAACCGCTACAACAATACCTTTTGACAAACAGTTTTCATTTTTAATAAATTATATGTTGTTGTTTATATTAAGCAATAAATTATTGCAAATAAAATTATAGGGGTAACCTTCGTGGTTACCCAAAATGATTGGGTAGGGACGAGCCCTGCCCCTACAAATTATTTAGGAGAAAATTATGTTAGAGGAAAAAATTGAACTGCTCGAAAATATCAAAAAGAGATTTGATGAAGCTTACGACTATCTTTGACACGGATAACAAACTAAAAGAATTAAAGACTCTTGAGGATTCTATGGCTCAATCCGATTTCTGGAATGACCAGGAATCCGCCAACAAAACCATTACAAAAATAAAGTTCATCAGGGCACAAACCGAAGAATGGGTTAGTCTCAAAGTAAAAATTTTTGAAATATCAAAGCTCATCGAAATGTCTCACGAAGAAAACGATACGTCTTTGCAAGATGAGCTTTCTAACGAGATTGATTCATTAATAAAAAATTACGAATCCCTTGAATTAAAAAGTCTCCTTTCTGATAAAATTGACATCAATAATTGTTATTTATACATTCATCCAGGTGCTGGTGGAACAGAAAGTTGCGACTGGGCTTCAATGCTGATGAGAATGTATTTAAGATGGGCCGAAGAACACAAATATGATATGTCCATAATCGATTTACAAGATGGTGATGAGGCTGGAATTGACAGAGTAACGCTCTATATCAAGGGTCCTTATGCTTATGGTTATCTAAAAGGGGAAAGTGGTGTTCATCGTTTAGTTCGCATCTCGCCTTTTGATGCTAATAAAAGAAGGCATACCTCTTTTGCATCTGTTTATGCGTATCCGGAAATTGATGACAGCATAAGTATAGACATAAAAGAATCAGACATTCGAATAGACACATACAGGTCAAGTGGCAAGGGAGGACAACACGTCAATACGACTGATTCTGCTGTTAGAATTACTCATATTCCTACAGGTATTGTTGTAACCTGTCAGAATGAGCGTTCTCAACACAAGAACAAGGCTGTGGCAATGAAAATGCTTCGCTCAAAACTCTATCAGTTCGAGTTGGGAAAAAAAGAAAAGGAAATTCAGGAACAGGAAAATCAGAAAAAAGAAATTGCCTGGGGCTCACAAATCCGTTCTTATGTTTTTCACCCCTATAATCTCATTAAAGACCACAGAACAGGCATAGAGACAGGTAATACAGGAAAAGTTATGGATGGCGATATTGATATGTTTATTGATGCTTATCTGAAACAGTCGATTGCAAACTCGTCGAAAAGCAAATCACCAAAATAAACTGCCCTTATTGATAGTTGCCTTCCCCGACAAATGTTCAAATAATTCGTCATTATAACATTTCAGTATAACTCCCAATTAGATACGTCAGTAGTAGCAGGTTCGAATTTGACAGCATCAGCTACAACAGTATTCCCCGTTGCACCAACATTTGAAAGGGAAACATAATTAGAAGTCCCGTCAGACAAATTATATTCTCCCAAAAGGTTCCATCTCCCGCCGTTTATTTGCTGGTTTTTATAAATGGTGCTTGTTCCGCCGGCGTGTTGAATTTGGTATTCAACGGATGTGAGCATTTGATTTTTTAATGTCCACCAGGCATAAAGCTTATATGACCCTGCCTGTGGGATACTGGGTGTAAACTTTGCGGAAGCCGTTGGAGTAGTTGCAGTAGAAGTAAAACGATAATTCGTTCCATATTTCTGAAGAACCGCATTGTCGGTACTCCAGGAACCTGTAGTTGTAAATTCGCTATCAACGTTATCTATTATAATTGGACCATTCGGGTCAGAGCCGATGAATCCAATCAAGCTTTTAAAACTCTTCAGTGTTGAATTATTATCACAAAAAACCCGATTGATTTCAAACAATGGTTCAGAACCGTAATTAGCCCCGCCACTCGCCCTAAAACCTGCTTCATAACCTGCATTAATACATTCTGTAATAACTGTGCTATTATATGCTCCCCCTGGATAAGCTATTAATTTACAGACCTTGCTTGTTAAATTTGATTCAATGTCGGCTTTGGATTGTGTTAACTGATATTGCAAGTCTGGTAATGACAAAGTAGTTAAGTTGGGATGAGTAACAGTATGTGATTCTACATCTATGTATCCGCTATTCTCCATTTCCTGAAGTTCAGTCCAGTCAGCGTGGTCTTTAGATGTTATCACACCCACATAATAAGTATGAACAAAAAATGTCGCATAAAACTGATGTGATACTAAAATGGGATACGCATTCTGATAACCCCCGATGTAATTATCATCAGTGGCAAGACCGATTGCTTTCGTGGGCAATGACACTGAACCCTCAATCCAATGAACAATATCTAATAAGGGAACGACATTGTAATTCTGCCTTTTCAAAAAGTTCATCATATCATTGAAATTATTGGGGGCTGTATCTGAGGATGCAGTCATATTATCGGGATTTGGTATATCGTGAAAACTCACAACATAAACTTGACCCAAAAGGAATGAATTGGTGAGTAAAAGTAAAATAAATATTGTAAGATTAATAATGTATTTAACCATAACAAATACCCTTTGCACTTCTTTTTGTAGGGAACGGTCGCGACCGTTCCTACACATATTATTGAAGATCAAAAAATTTTCTTAAATAATTAGACGATACAATAAGGGAATATGTTAAAATTAGTCAAATAAAAAAACGCTTTCCTATCTTTATATGTAATCTTTGCTACAAAAAGTGAAGGGGGATAGCATTCATATGCTCCTACAAATCCAATAGTTGATTACATTAACGCTTTAATAGCAGAGCGATTATTATTAAAAGATAATTCTTTACAAATTAGATTGAATTCATCAACAATATTATCACGAAAATTATAATGGAAAGGATAAATATATTCTGAAATGGAAGAAAAATTAGGTTTATTGGAAAGCAAATTGAATTTATTGCTCGAAAAGGTAAGTGTAAAAACAGAAGAGCTGTCAAAAGCAAGACAGGAAATAAATACGCTCAATGATGAAATTCAAGAAAGAGAAAAAGAGATTAAGGTGTTGAGGTCGGAAAATGAAAAGTTAAAAAACCAGATTTCCTCTGTACAGAAAGAGAAAGATAATTTTGAGAAGAAAAAGGAAGCTATAAAGGACAGGCTTGAATCTCTTCTCGATAAGGTCGAAGAGATGGAGAAAAAATTTAATTCACAGGAAGAATAATATGGAAAGCTATCGGTATGAAATGACCATTGGGGGTCAAAAATTCGTTTTGAGAACAACCGAGAACAAGGAGTATCTTGATAGCTTAGTTGAATTTGTTAATGATAGGATAGAAGAGATTGCGAAGGAAGGAATTGCCTCATCAGCTAAATGTGCCCTTCTCGCCTCATTTTATATTGCGGATGAGTTGTTCAAATTAAAAAGTAATAGACCAGATAATTTGCTAAATAAACACTATGTTAAAAAATTAGATACCCTTATGAGAAAAATAGATAATGCAATTAAATGAGAATCCGGAAACAGTTCTGATTATGTTTACTATTTTTTCATTTGTTCCGATTGGCATAATGCACAATTAAAAAAATATAATTAATTTATTGTTAAATGAAAACTGTATGCATTTTAAGTGATAAAAAGGATTTTTACCAACCTGTTGAGAAATTTCTCAGGTCTCAGAACTTTTCTGTCCACATCTCGGCGGACTTCCAGGAAATATCTGAGCTCGACAAGGCAGAAAAAATTAACATCCTCATCATTGACTTTAATATGCTTCCTATCCCGATGATAAAAGATGAGATAAAGCTGGAGCTTGAGGTAAAGAAATCTCTCGTCATATTGTGTGTGAACGAACCCGCACTGAAAAACTATAAAACGTTCTGGGGAGCTGATGATATTATCATTAAGCCAGTTAATCTCCAGGAGCTTCTCACGCGTGTTATGCTGAGACTCTATAATCTTAGAGAGTTCATCGACAAAGATGTGATTAAAATTGATAATATTATTTTAGACCCGTTGAAGTATGAGGTAAGAGCTAAAGGACAGGTTATTGATTTCACACTCAAAGAATATGAATTGTTAAAATTGTTGATGACAAATCCAGGGCGTGTCTTTACCAGAGGTTATCTTCTGGAAAAGGTCTGGGGCTACGATTACTATGGTGGGACAAGAACTGTCGATGTCCATATCAGAAGAATCAGGTCAAAGATTGAAATAGATAATACTGTTTATATAGAGACGGTTCGTGGTATCGGTTATAAATTTATAGAATCGAAATAGATTCGCAGTGAGAGATCTCTGAAATATTCGTTAACTGTAGGGGACAGGCATGCCTGTCCCCTACAACATTCGTTCCCAAGCAGGGAAGGCTGTGTCTAATGTAGCGGTGCGATTTATCGCACAAACTATATATAGTTGGATAAATCCGACCGCTATTATTTTTTCGAGAGGAGAAAAAATATGAAGATTTTACAACAGGAGTTTTCGAAAAAAGAAAAAGCAGAGCGATTATTAACAAATCTTGAAGAGCTTAAATCTCAAAATTCAATCGAAGAGTCACAATACAGTACCTTGAAACAAAAATATTCAACGGCAATTCAAGAAGCTCGGTCTGCTATCGAAAAAAGAAAAAGTGAGCTAAAGACAAAACTCGCTGAAATTGAAAAGAATGTCGCCCTCTATGACCAGGAACTCAAAAACCTTGCCACAAAATTTAAAGTGGGGGAATTCAACGCAGATATTTATAAAAAGAAGGAAAGGGCTGTTGTGGAAAGAAAATCAAAACTCGAAAATGAGAAGAAAAATCTTGAGTCCTGGATTAATGCTCAGTCATCTGCAAATGTGGGTGGATTTAAGGAAGTTGACCTTGAACAAAAACCTAAAATCAAACCTATCGATCTCGAAAAAATAACAGAAATCGGTAAGGGTATTGCCGTCGGGGATGCTGGCACTCCTCAGGGGCATATCCAGAATGCAATCGACGTAATCACCAATCCTGTAGAATTCTTTTCTAAATTGTCTCCAGTAGGCGGTATTCTTGAACCATTAGTCTTCGGGGCTTTTGTTATGTTGATAAATGTTCTGGGATTCTTCATCTTCAGATTGGGTGGGCATTTCTTTGGGTATATCATCATATATTACATTATGATGGTCATCGGGTTGTTCATTTTCGCCATTATTCTTATGATTGTCTCCAAAATCGTAGAAGGATCCCCTAACTTTGAAGATTCATTCCGAATAGTAGCATACAGTTCCGTTCCTATGGCTCTTGGCTTTATTCCGTATATCGGAATCCTTCTCACACTTTATTCTATTTACATAATGATTATTGGCATAGAGAAATTTCATAAATTAGAAAGAGGGAAGGCAATAGCGGTAGGCATTATCACATATTTATTATCGGGGCTTTACGTGTGGCTAATTCTCAAACAAGTCATATTCTCTGCTATTGTCCACACGATACACATAAAATTGTAAAAAGTATAAGAAATTGAAGTAATTTTAACTCTGGGAACACAGAGTAGTCGCAAAGACTGCAGTAGAGACGTGATATATCACGTCTCTACATTAGATGGGGCTCTCTAAAATTCGCAGGGTTAAATACTTTTATGTATTGCCAATCAGCTGTTTTGTTCTAATTTCCACCAATCATTTTCAAAAACAATTTCTCATATTTCTTTGCCGATGCATTCCAGGAGAAATCTTTGAGCATCCCATTCTTCCTTAATTTATACCAGGAAGGTTCCGTATTATAAACTTTCAGTGCCTTCTTTATGGTCTCGAACAACTCAGCTGATTTATACTCATAAAATTTGAATCCTGTGGCTTCACCTTTCTTGTTTGCCTCAGGTGTATAATCAGTGATGCTATCAGCCAACCCTCCTGTATGTCTTACTATTGGAACGGTGCCATATTTCAAGCTATAAAGCTGATTTAAGCCACAAGGTTCATACTTTGAAGGCATAAGGAACATATCACTGCCCGCTTCAATTTTATGAGCCAGTGTATTATCAAATTTGATATTGAGACTGATTTTCTTTTTATATTTCTTTCCAATTTCTTCAAACAGTGTATGATACTTCGGTTCACCCGTTCCTAAAATCACAATCTGCAAATCCATCTCCATAATTTTATCAATTATTTCTGCAATTAAATCGAATCCCTTCTGGTCAGCCAATCTTGAAATAATCCCAATCAGTGGAGGTTTTGTATCTTCAGGTAGCCCACAAATCTTCTGCAAATCCTTTTTGCAAACAGATTTGCCAGAGACATCATCAACTGAGAATTTTTTCGCGATATGTTCATCAATCTCGGGATTCCATACATTATAATCAATCCCGTTTATTATTCCGAGAAGGTCTTCTTTCCGGAATTGCAATACGCCTTCTAAACCGCATCCATACTCAGGTGTCTGAATCTCTTTTGAGTAACCTTCGCTAACCGTGCTGATTTTATCCGCATAAATCAAGCCTGCCTTCATAAAATTTATATTGTTATAAAATTCAACGCCACCGGGATTAAAGTAATCCCAATTTAATCCAATGTCGAAAATCAGATATTTTGAGGACGAACCTTGATAAGCAAGATTATGAATGGTGTAGAGAACTTTTGTATTTTTGAAGAAACTATCTTCACGATAGATTGTCTTCAAATATGTCGGAATCATCGCTGATTGCCAGTCGTTGCATTGAATAATATCGGGTTGCCAATTCAGATTCTTCAGCATCACCAAAACCGCCATTGAGAAAAAGGAAAATCGTTGGGCATTGTCTCCATAATCTTGACCTGATTCACTATACAGTTCGCGTCTATTAAAATAATCATCGTTCTGGATAAAATACACATTTACGTTTGATCCTGGTAATTTTCCGCTTTTAATAATGGCGCTTTTTGTGTTGTTACCCAATGTCAAATCAAAAATCATAGTTTGACCGGAGAGATTAGCTTTTGCCTCATTAATGCACCCATATTTTGGCATAGCAACGCAAACCTCATATCCTAATTTCTCAAGGGCTATAGGCAAAGCGCCAGCAACATCGGCTAATCCACCCGTTTTTGCAAAAGGAACAACTTCTGACGATACAACTAAAATCTTCAATTTCTTCTTCTCGCTCACTGTTTTTATGCTCCTTCAAATTATTTAATTGTAATGTTAAATTTAATCACGGAAACACGGAATTATAGAATCACGGATAAAAACAAGTCAACTGACAATATAAAATGAAATTAAAAAACTAATTCCCAATCCCTAATCTTCTATTTCCGTGCTTCCATTTTTCAGTGCTTCTGTGATTTCTTAATTTCGATAAATCGCACCGCTACTTTTTAAAACTCAAAATTTATCTCTCTAATCTCACCCGCTCTCATCTCAATATTTTTTATCACTTTGACTTCGTTGTTTGAAATTTTTGCCATTATGGAATAGTTTCCGGGCGTAACTCTTGTAAATGCATAGAAACCAGTTCCATCTGTGAACGTTGTTTCCGAATATTTACTGGTTAATACTATTTTTGCGCTATCAATAATACCAAATCGGCTACTTTTGACCATTCCTTTAATTATGCTTTCCGCTGGCTTGTTTTTCCATTCCAATATCGGTGGATAAATCCACTCAGGACATATCCATTTTTTGAGCTCTCGGAAGAAATCCTCCTGCGGTCTCTTTTCGTTATTCGTCCCGTTATAACTATAGATGATAAATCCTTTTGCACCCATATCCAGAGCGGTGTCGACTTGCTTTACGCTGTCTCTGATGCTATTAAGATATGCCCCCTGACCAATAAGTGCAATTCTTCCATACTGATTGTCCAGTGCAAACCTCGTCCATTTCCCATAATCAACTTTTTGACTTAGAACACTCTGCCGCTTATACCCCATCCTTGTATTAATATCAAGAATGTGCTCTCTCATCCAGCCTTGCCAATCCTGAAATACTTCCATATAGGGCGAAGTTGCATAAAAATTATTCCCTTTAATCGATCCCCAGCTTGTCGTATCCGTTGAAACTATGATTTGAGGTTTTTCGCTGAGAATTGTAATATATGACTTTTTAAGAAAAGCTGTTACCTGATTACGCCTGAATTGACTCCATAATCTATCTCCGGGTTCTGGAATCCCCGTTCTATTATAAAGTCTCTGAAATCGCTTCAGACTCATCTGATCGTATCCCCAATCTTTACCGGGATATCTGATGTAATCGAAATTAACGCCATCAATATTGTAGTTTCTTACAACATCCATAATCACATTTATTGTGTAATCAGTGACTGCGGGAATCCCCGGGTCTAAAAATACATTGTCATCTAAATCTTTCTTTCCATCATAACTAATTGTGCACCATTCGGGGTGTTTGGCGAGAATATGATTGGGATTGGAGCGGATGGATGTGTTAAAACTTGTGCTGAACATTTTTAATTCAGCATCTTTATTATTGATTTTCATTACCTTATAAATAACGAACCAAGCGTGAACTTCTATGTATTTTTTCCCATTTGAAGTATCGTGCGCCCAATCTATAATATATTGAAGCGGGTCATAATCCGGTGAATCCTGAATATTAGTCGCTCTCGGTTCATAATTCGATTTATAATAGGCATCGCCTAATTTTCGTATCTCGACGATAACAGTATTGATATTGTATCTTCTGCAATCATCGATGAGTTTTTTCGCTTCACTTCTACTCAAGAATCCGGGATTATAAGCATCTACCCAGATTGCACGATATTTCCCATTCTTATCTCTATAAGGATTGGCTAATAGTGAATTGAGATTGTTGAATATCAACAAGGTAATCAAAATTAAAAAGATGATCAAGGTGCCTTTTCTGACACATATCATAACTTTCTCCCCGAATGTGTTTCATTTATATTACCCGACCACAAAATATCCTCAAAAATGATGATATTATGTTTCTTCCATACTATTCGGTTTTAAGAGTGTAAAGATAATAATATGTTGAGAAAATAGAAAAAAGGTTTTATAAAAAGTAAAAAAATAATTGCTATGAATTCAGCCCCCTGCTAATAATATTTTAATAAAATAATAAATCACCTTTTTAATTAAAAATTATTTTTGGGAACCAACAATCTATATTGATAGTCAAATTAATGTAGATTGTAGTGCGACATTTATGTCGTAATCTTATGTAGGGAATGATTTCAAACCCCCTCCCTAACTCTCCCCCTATAAATGGGAGAGGGAAGGGTGGGGGTCAGGAACGGTTATAAACCGTTCCCTACAATAAAAGAAAGGAATCATCAAAATGTCACGAGTAATAAAATATTTATGTTTCTGTTGTTTTATCACAGTCTTATTTTTAATTTTCTCTATATCTTTCTCACAATCACAAAATCCCGATGATTACTACAAATCAGCGGAACAATTTTTCAATGAGCATACCTATAAACGCGCTTACGAAAATTATGAGAAATTCATAAATTCCGCTTCAGAAAAAGATGAGCGGGTCTCACTTGCAATGAATAATTCTTTAATCTGTTTATATAAACTCAATCAATATTCTGATGCTGAAAAGAAAGCAAACACCATCATTGAAAAATATAAAGATACGATATGGGAAGCCCAGGCTCATCATATACTCGCAAATGTTTATGTCAAATGGAGAGGAAGAACTGAAATAGAGAATACATATCGTGAGTTTATAACCGCAAGAGAAGGTTTTCTTAAGCTTGGGGACCAGGCATTAGACCAATATGTTCAAGCAAGCTTTGATTTCGCCGATTTTATAAGGAATTACCATTATCAGAAAAGGAATGAACTTGTAGGGATATATGATGACATCTACAATCGAGCTAAAGATACTGAAAACCGAGCAAATGCACTTCTGCAAAAGGGTTACTCTTATGATGTGTATGCTGATGATTATAACAAAGTTGGCGACTATAAATTGGAATTATTTAAAAAACTCATTAGCGAATTCCCCGAATCTGAATCAGCACCGCAGGCAATCTATGAAATCGCTACAATCTATGAAAACAAGCAAAAGTTCGTTACTGCTCTCGAATATTACGAAAAATTTATTTTAGCCTTCCCGAAACATAAAAATGCCAATGATGCAAAGGCAAGAATTAATGATATTAAGGCTGAGCGATTGAATCTTGTTGTCGAACGCATCTTTAGAAGTGGAGAACCTGTCGAGGTAAGGATTAGCGTTAGAAATTTGAAAGAGATAAAATTTGCATTATACAAAATTGACTTCTTCAATTTTTTTGAAAAAGTAAAAAATCCGATGGAGATTCTCCACTATCCATTGGATAAAACGCAGATTGTAAAAGACTGGGCATTTGAAACGGGCGATACGGGTGAGCATCAATGGATTAATACAAAAGTTGATATACCAACGAAAGACTCAGGGGCATATATTTTGTATGGAATTGGTTCAAAACAGGAATGTAAAACTCTCCTTATTATCACGAAACTTTCTATTGTTGCAAAGTGGTCATCCTCCAAGAACGTCCTCTATGTTACAGATGCCATTACTGGCAAACCGAAAGCGGATATTCCTTTAAAAATCGGTTACAATCGAAAAACTGACGACTCTAACAAACCCTATAATGAGCAGTATTATTATTTCTCGAATGTAATTAATAAGCAAACCAATGCGGATGGAATTTGTGAGATAGGCAAATTGCAATCAGCAACAAATGATAACTCCGTATTCGTTTGTGCAAAAGATGGTGAGGATTATGCGGTCACGCAGGGATGGCTTTCTTACTGGTATGGGGCTGAGAAAAGAGATATGTGCTACTTTTATACTGACAGACCTGTGTATCGCCCCGAACAAACTGTCCATTTCAAAGGAATCTATCGAATTAATAAGAAAGGCGAATACATTAACAGTCCTAATGTTGCGATTATTGTCGAAATCAGGGACACGAAAAATAATGTAATTTATAAAAAAGATCATATCACAAATGAGTTCGGAACGTTTAGCGGTGAAGTAACACTCTCTAAAGAACCGCCATTGGGAATGTATAACGTTGCAATATTGACAAATCAAAATCAGCACGTCGGTTGGTATAATTTTAGAGTAGAAGAATACAAGAAGCCTGAATTCGAGGTGAAAATTACCACGTCTCAAAAGCAGTTCAGGCTTGGAGATAAAATTACGGCAACTCTCAATGCAAAATATTATTTCGGCGAACCTGTCGTTGATGCAAAAGTAAATTATACCGTAATAAGAGGTGCCTATGTTCCCTATTGGGTGCCGTTTAGAGAATATGAATGGTATTATTCAGAGTCGAGTTATTGGAGACCACCCATTTATGGGCTGAAGGAAGAAACTGTATTAACAGGGGAAGGATTCACTAATGAATATGGAAATCTCGAGATAACATTTGACACTGCCATATCGCAAAAAACTATTGAAGAAATATTTAAGAATCAGCCACCATCCTTCTCATATAAAATAGATGCCAATGTTGTGGATAAGAGTAGAAGAAATATCCAGGGCTCAGCGGACATTAAAGTTACACAGAAGGCTTTCTCATTATTTTTATCATCCGAACTTTATATGTATTCTCCTGGGGATAGAATTAAGATTAACATTCGCTCACAGAATGCAAACAATGAGCCTGTTGCCTGCTCGGGAGGAATTACAGTTTATAAAGCCACATACAATGAGGAGAAAAAGGACTATGACTTTGATGAAATAAATAAGGATAAAATAAACATTTCAGAAAAAGGCGAGGCGAAATATGAATTTATTTGTGATGAGGAAGGCTATTTCAAGATTGAGATGGTAACAAAAGATGAATATGGAGAGACAATTGTTGGAGAATGCTGGGTTTGGGTTACAAGTAAAAGTTTTAGAGGAACTTTTTATAAGTATTCCAACGTTCAGATAGTAACAGATAAAGACAGTTATAAGGAAGGTGAGACGATTCATCTCCTCTTGAATTCTCAATTTCCCGATTCTTATGCGCTGTTATCGTTCGAGACAAATGAAATTCATAAATATATGGTTCTGCACATTGAGGGAAAATCTAAGAGGCTTGATATTCCCGTTGAAAAAGGATTTGTTCCAAATATCTATATCAATGCGATTCTCATCAGCGATTTCAAATTATTTCAGGATACGAAAGAAATTATTGTTCCACCCGTTGATAAATTTATTAACCTAAAAATCAAAGCCCCGAAAGATTATTTCTTACCTCGTGAAGAAGCCGATTTCGAGATTGTAGCTACGGATAATAATGGTAATCCTATATCAGCAGAATTATCCTTAGGTATCGTCGACGCCTCTATCTATTATATCCAGCCTGAGATTGCTCAAGATATTCAGCAATTCTTCTATGGTCAAAAACGATACCATTATGTCAATACAACAAGTGTATTTGACTATAGTTATCAAGGAGAAGCTGGGGTTCGTAAGGGAGGATATGCTAAGGACCAGATTTATTTAGGAACTGCTGTTATGGAGGGAGCCCCAAGGGCACCTATGGCCGCTAAAGCGGTTGGCGATGTGGCTGGAATGAGATTAGAAAAAGAGCTTAAAGTCCCTGAAATCAGAGAATATTTCCCGGATACAACTTTTTGGGGAGCTCATATTGTTACTGACAATAATGGCAAAGCAAAGGCGCACGTAAAATTTCCGGATTCCTTAACTACCTGGAGATCTACGGTCAGAGCGGTTTCAAGAGAATCTTCGGTTGGAAACATTACACAGGATGTTGTTACGAAGAAAAATATAATTGTTCGTCTTGAGACACCAAGATTTTTCACTGAGCGCGATGAAGTAACCATATCAACCATAGTTCACAATTATTTATCAACGAACAAGGATGCAAAAGTTGTAATTGAAGCAAAAGGAATTAATCTTATTGGCGATACTGAACGAGTAGTCACCGTTAAGAGTGATAGTGAAGTCCGTGTAGATTTCAAGGCGAAGATCGAGAAATCTGGCGAAGCCACTATCGTTGCGAAAGCCTTAACTGATGAAGAATCGGATGCAATGAAACTGACGATTCCAATTCTTCCTCATGGTATTGAAAAGCAGATTGCAAGGACAGGAACCACTGATGAGAAATCTGTTGTTGAGCTGGATATTCCAGAGGAAAGAATCATTGATTCTTCAGAATTGATAATCGACCTATCGCCATCGATTGCATCGGTTATGTTCAATGCCCTTGATTATCTTGCGGATTATCCTTATGGATGCGTTGAACAAACGATGAGCCGCTTTATGCCGAGTGCCATTGTGGCTAAAACGCTTAAGGATTTTGGATTGAAGAATGATAAACTCGAAGCGAAGCTTCCTGATATAATGAAAGCGAGTCTTGAGCGATTATATGACTTTCAACTCTCGGATGGTGGTTGGGGATGGTGGAAATATGGTGGTGCAAACAATTATATGACTGCTTATGTTATATATGGATTAACTGTTGCTTCTCAAGCCGGATATTCAATCGACCAGAATGCCCTTAATCGGGGAATTGCATATCTGAAAAATAATTTGAAGGAAGAAAATGAAAATTTGAACACACTTGCTTTTATGCTCTATGCTCTTTCGTATAGTAAAAATGTGGACGAGAAGTATCTTAATCATATCTGGGAAAAACGTGATGAATTAAATGATTACTCACGGGCATTATTTGCAATTGCCCTGAGTAATATGGGTGATAAACAACGCGCAGAAATTATGCTGAGGAACTTGGAAGACTATGCAGAAATTGATAAGGAAAATGATACCGCTTCTTTTATGTCAGGAAAATCTGATTATTGGTGGTATTGGTATAATGACAGAGTTGAAGCTACCGCAATGGCTCTCAAAGCCTTTATTAAAATTGATCCCGAGAATCCTATCACACATAAAATTATGAGATGGCTCGTTTATAATAGAAGAGGAAATCACTGGAAATCCACAAAGGATACCGCCATTGCCATCTTCGCACTGAATGACTATTTGAGGCAGGTTAAGGAACTGGATTCTAACTACGATGTTGAGGTCTATCTCAACCAAAGACTGCTTAAAAAACTATCTGTCAGACCTGAGAATATTATCAACTTTGATGGAAGAATAATTGTCGAAGGTGATGGAGTGCCTTCTGGAAAGGCTCAGATAGAGATTGTTAAGAAGGGACAGGGTAAGTTATATTATTCTACTTACCTTAAATATTTCACTCTCGAAGAAGACATAAAGGGTGCAGGAAACGAAATATTCGTTACGCGAAAATATTATAAGCTAACTCCGAGAATCACGGCGGAAAAGAAAACAGAATATGATAAAGTCCAGATTAATCAAAATGATATCTTGAAATCCAATGACCTTATTGAGGTTGAGTTGAATATTGAAGCGAAAAATAATTATGAGTATCTGGTTTTCGAGGATATGAAGCCAGCGGGATTCGAGCCAGTAGCGTTGAGAAGCGGGAGACAATATGCAGAGGGACTATGCACTAATATGGAATTGCGTGATGAGAAAGTGGTCTTTTTCATCACGGATTTAAAACAAGGGAAACATACAATAACTTACAAGGTGAGAGCCGAAGTTCCCGGAAAATTCCACACAATGCCGACAAATGGATATGCAATGTATGTTCCAGAAATTAAAGGGATAAGTGATGAATTGAGAGTTGGAGTTGAAGATTAAGTTTTTGTAAGGACAGGCTTTGGAGTGCGAAAGCTTGCTTTCGCTTTCCTATGCAGAAACGTGTTTCTGCTGTAGGGAACAGTCGCGACTGTTCCCTACAAATAGGCGAGACCAGGGTCTCGCCATCTAAAGCGGTAGCAAGATACCGCACTCCACATATAATTGAACAATACTTCTTGAAAATTTATTATCGCGCTTTACTAATACTAATACAGGAAAATAAACCCATTCTTACAGTTATGAATTCGATATTAAAATATATACCGCTTCCTGATGATTGTAAATAAAATAATTTTTGAAGAATCGGGGATTGGAAATGGATAGTGAAAAGCCTTCTTTTTTTCACTTCTTCATTGTATAAACTGATAATCCACTGACGCCCCAGAATTCACCACGTGTGGTATGAAGTAACTCGTAATTCTGTTTAAACTCCTCACTTTCTTTCAGCCCGGGGGTATAGAATTCATCTAATGCAAATATATAATCCGGTTTATATTTTCTCAATATTTCAATGTTGATTTTCCCCTTATAGTTATTACTTTTTCTTATTATTGGGATTATTTCAGGAGAAACGATCCCTACAGAATCTAATATTTTATTATTCATAAGTACATAGCCAATAACACCAATCTCGCTGGCAAGCACTGTAGAATTCTTGCCAATTGTATTCTTCATTTTCTCCGATACCTTTTTATAAACTTCTTCTCTTTCTGACGATATGAATATTGTTCTTGTCCAGCCTGGCTGTGCCGCTTTGATTATTTTACCTCTATGCCACATAACAAAAGCACTTAAATGGATTATTATAAAATATACACACAATAAAACAAAAAGCGCATTCCCATAAAATTTATTGCAGGAATTTCTGAACAAACACTGTATTAGAAACCAGATTCCTACTATGAATCCCAATATTATCATAGGAATCATCGGTATATAATACCAACCAAACATCAGCGGATTGCCATAAATAAAAAACAACATATAAAAAATAACGAAAAATGGGAAAAGAAAATATTCTATCTTTGTTTTAAATATGTTGATCATCCCTATAATAAATACGGAGAAATAGAGAACAGCAAAAGTTATTTTCCACCACAAATCTTTCTCATAAGATTTTCCTATCAGACAACTCCAAAAAGTTATGAAATCATAGAATGCGATAAATCTTTCTCCTAATGTGTCACGTTCAAAAACTGCGTTCTTTGCTAAAACGGAATGAGGGATTAGTGTGTGGAAATACAATAAAGAAAAGGATTCCCATATTAATAGTGGTATAATAAAGACCCACAAATCTTTAATGCGTATTTTTATCTTCTTAATATAAAAAAATATAATTATAATCGGTATCAGAAGAATTCCTTCGGGTCGTGTCAGTATTGCTAAGGAAGAGAATAAAAGAGATAGTTTAATTCTTTTACTAAGTAAAAGATAGAACGAGAGGACAATTAAAAAAGTAAAAAATGAGGACTCCATTCCTGTTGTGGCAAATATAATGCTGTCAGGATATGTGGCAAATATAAGAGATATAAAATAAGCGAGAAGTTTTTTATCAAAGGCAGATTCAACAATAAGAAAAAGCAAAACTGAAGTGAAACCGTCTGAAACAATGTTAATAACATTAGAGAAAATTATAATCGAGTTTCTTCCAAAAATTAATCCTCCCAAGGATACGAGAAGGGTATACAAAGGAGTAGTTGTCCCGAGAACTCTTTCGCCAACATTATAGACGAATCCCTTACCATCAAGTATGTTCAAAACATAGCGGAATGTAATATAGGCATCATCAATAATGAATTGTTTGAAAAGTATTCTTAAAAGAACTGTAATCGCGAAAAGTAAAAAGAGATTGATTTTATATTTCTTAATTAAGTTTGGCATAGAAGTTCTTACCACAACGTCAGGGCGAGCACCACGATACGTTGAGAGCTTTCTTAATTTCTACCAATTCTGAAACACGTCTACATTTCCATTTTTAACCGCATTATACGCATAGCAATACATTGCGGCACTCCATAATTGATGAGCTGAACCCATCGGTTTCCCTGTCTTTTTATGGTGCCATTCGTTAAATTCCCATTCCTCATTCTTACCGGATTTTCCACCCTTTGCTAACTTTTCTAATTCTAATCCCGCCTTTTCTGTCATACCGCATTTGACTAACGCCGATACATATACTCCTCCCACCCATAACCATATCCCACCGTTATGATATTGGTAAGGCAGATTAAGATGAGCCTTTGCCAACCAGGGGAGCCATCTCTTATCACCCTGCATCACAGGATAATCCAACACGGCTAATGGATAAGGCTCATTACAACCAGAATTGTCAATATAATCTAAAATGCTTTTCTTTTTTTCATTGTTATCGCAAACACCAAATAGAATTGCCAACGTATTCCCGACTGTATCACATTCACAACCATATTCAGACATTGTTATATAGGGGAGATAAAATGGATAGAATTGAATGTTGCCAAAGATTATGGCATAACGCTCATAATATTGAACGCCGTGAATTTTATGCTCAAATTCCCACTTTTTAATCTTCTCAAAATTTTTGTGATTTATCCACATATAAGTGTTAATAGCTTCTTTTATCTTGTTAGAAATCCTGATTGGTTTCAAAGAAAGTTCTTTAGCCATTTCATCATACGCCCTTACTGCGGCATAAAAAAGAATTTCATCATAGAGAACGTGGTGACGATAAAAAAACAAATCGCGCCAGTCGCTATTTTCGGGAATTTCAAGCAGATAATCTTCATTAGAATCCTGACATAGAATCCACCGCATTGCTGCTTCTATATTGGTCGAGAGGGTCTTAATAAAGTCAGCGTCCCTCATTTTGAAATAGTAATAACAGTTAATTATAAACCAGAGAGGTGCATCAATAGCACTGCAGCCAGCAATACCATAAGAAATAACGGGCTTCTTTTGTGCTGAAACACAATTTGGAATGGCGCCACGAGAAGATTGATACTTTGCAAGTGTTGATAAACTCACTCGCACGCCTTCATCTATTTCTTTATCATTTAGTATCAATGCTCCGAGAGAAGAAATGCCTAAATCTCTTGCCCAGACTTGAACATAATGTTTCACAGACGCCGTCATTCCATAAGGAGTAATGTTTGCTTTAACAAGTTCCCTTGCCTTTTTATATGCGATATCAATTAATGCCATTGTTTTTCTCCTTAGTTATTTGTATGGAATGCGGTAGTCATACTACCGCCTTATTTGTTGTGCAAGTATGACTTGCACATTTGTAGCGGTCGCATTTATGCGACGATTATGTGCGATAAATCGCACCGCTACAGATATTTTAGCGGTAACTCTGCTACCGCCTTATCTTATTCCCTAATTAATCATTTTTATTTTAACTCAAATAGTAATTAAACAGAATTTTTAACTCTGTAAACTAAAAAATCTTGATATATCTCAATCAGGATTATTATTCTGTTATTCATTTAAGATTGTAGCGGTCGCATTTATACCCCCACCCTTCCCTCCCCCCTTGAGGGGGAGGGTTAGGAAGGGGGGAAATCAAACCGCTACACTAAGGATTATTTTTATGAATGCAAGAGTTAAACTGGGCGTTCTTTATGGTGGTGTTTCCTCTGAGCATATAATCTCAGTCTCTTCAGCAGAAACCATCATTAAACATCTCAATTTTAAACATTATCTCGTTAAGCCAGTGTATATAACGAAAACAGGTGACTGGGTCCTCGGAGAAAAATTTTGTGATTTAAAATATAATGCGGAAGACATAGCGAATTTTATCACCTGTTCAAAGAAGTTGGCAAGGGATGAAGCAAAATTATCAGATATTAATTTTCCTCAGGGATTAGAAAATATTCTCAAAGACAAACCTGATGTGGTTTTTATCATTATGCATGGAGTAAACGGAGAAGATGGTTCCATTCAGGGGATGCTTGAGTATCTCGGTTTAAAATATACGGGTTCCGATGTTCTCTCGAGTGCGCTATGTATGGACAAAATTTATACAAAGCAAATTTACAGATTGAACAAGATACCTACTCCTTCATTTTTAGCTGTTCAAAGAAGAGATTGGAAAATCAATAGCTCTAAAATCGTTAAAAAAATTGTTGAAGAATTTGGACCCTCCCTCGTCGTAAAAATTCCAGCTGAAGGTTCCAGTATCGGGATGGATATTTGTAAAAATGAAAAGTCGTTTAAAGCATCTATGAATAAGCTCTTTTCCGATTCGCCTATATTAATGGTTGAAGAGTTCATAAACGGCGTTGAAGTAACTTGTGGCGTTTTGAAAGATAGCAAAGAAGGAGATTGTGTTGCCTTTCCTCCTACAGAGATTGTGCCAAAGTCGAGTAAATATTTTGACTACTATGCAAAGTATACTCCAGGCGCCTCAGATGAAATTACACCTGCCAGAATTTCTGAGAAACTGATTGAGAAAATTCAGAAATATTCAATAATTGTTCATAAAGCATTAGGATGTGGGAGTATGTCCCGTTCCGATTTGATTGTTAAAGGAGGGATTCCATACTTTTTAGAGACGAACACAATTCCTGGAATGACACCAACATCACTTTATCCACAAGGAGCAAAAGCTTATGGCATTTCCTTCACAGAGTTACTTGACAAGATAATAAAATATTCATTATAGAGGTGTTTAATATTGGAAGTTGAAAATTGGAAATTTCAAATTTAAAATTTCAAATCTCAATTTTCCAATTGAAAAAATTTTAATGGCTCAGATACATCTTGCATTAATTCATTATCCTGTTCTTGATAAAAACAAGGATGTTGTTTCAACATCCATAACCAATTTTGATATTCACGACATTTCTCGTTCCGCAAGGACATTTGGAGTCAAAACATTTTATATTGTTACTCCAACATTATCACAACATGAATTCGCTCAACGCATTATTGAACATTGGGAAAAAGGATATGGCTCAGTTTATAATCCTAACAGAAAAGAAGCCCTCGAACTCGTTAAGATTAAAAGCGACCTTTTTGAAGTTTTTGAAGATATTGAAAAAATGAGTGGTTCTCAACCCATAACAATTGGAACTTCTGCTAAAACACACTATAAATCTATAACTTTCAAAAATCTTTATGAGTTATGTAAAAAAGATGTAGACATCTGTCTGATATTTGGGACAGGATGGGGTATTGACGAGACTTTAATGGCTGATTTTGACTATATTCTGGAGCCGATTAAGGGTGTCGGGGATTATAACCATTTGTCCGTAAGATCAGCCGTTGCAATTATACTTGACAGAATATCTCAAAACAAGGCATAAAGTCTCTCCTTTTTGTAGTGCGAGATTTATCTCGTCAAAGTAGCGGTTCGATTTCCCCCCTTCCTAACCCTCCCCCTCAAGGGGGGAGGGAAGGGTGGGGGTATAAATGTGACCGCTACGAATGGAGGTGTAAAAAAATGAAATTGATAATTAAGGAAATTGAATCTAAGCAACTAAAAAAGAATATACCTAATTTTAAAGTTGGTGATACTATCAGAGTCTCTGTGAAAGTAATCGAAGGAGAAAAAGAAAGGATTCAGGACTTTGAAGGAGTCTGCATACGCAGAAAAGGAAGTGGTATTAACGAATCCTTTACATTAAGAAGAGTTTCTTATGGCGTTGGAATGGAAAGAACCTTCCCTATACATTCCCCCAAAATAGCAGATATTAATGTTGCAACGAAAGGGAGAGTCAGAAGAGCAAAACTCTACTATCTCAGAGATAAAAGAGGTAAAGCGGCTCGTATTAAAGAAGAAAAATGGATTGAGAAAGAACTTTCTCATGAGATGACAACGCAAGCTGCTGGTCAGGCTGGAAATAGCAAGCCCGATGGTACGAAAGAATAAAGACGAATCCCGTCATAATCCTATTCAGAAATCTCCGAAATACTGTGGTGCGACATTTATGTCGCAAAAACTGCGAGATAAATCTCGCACCACAACATCAATTTTACTATATTTTTACCCTGTCGTAGGGGCGAACCCCCGTGTTCGTCCTATACACAGTGGGCAGACACCAGGGTCTGCCCCGACAATTCAAAATGACAAATCTAATTTTTCAGAAGGCTCTGTCAGTTTTATTATCCTTTAATTCATTAATCCTATTGACTTTTCCTTAATAAATATGGTAAGTTTTTCGATAAGTATATTATAATTGGGTAAATCTAATTTGGGCAATTTGCTTAAGACGAAAAATGGTTGACTTAAAAAAATCAAATCAAAATTCAGGTGCGAACAAAAATGGGGAAGGTGGAGATGCACTGTTTTGTAAACATTCCTTTGAAGGAAAAAAAATCCTCGTCGCTGATGATAATCCCCAAATTCTTGCTATTGTCAAAGAGATGTTAGAAAATGAAGGTTTTAAAGTAGTAACTATTGACAGTTTAGAAGATATATTTTTCTTTATCCGAAATATTAAACCGGATTTATTAATTCTGGACATTATGATGCCGCACAAAGAAGGGCTTGATGGCTTTGATATCTGTCGCAGAATCAAAGATGACCCCCAACATAAAGATTTACCTGTAATTCTCTTTTCTTCGATCACAGAAGGGACAGCAACAACCCCATCAAAATTGTGCACTTCTACAGGCGCTGATGCCTACATTTCAAAACCGTTTAAAGCATCTACGATGATTGGAAAAGTGAAAGAGCTATTATTATATAGCGCAAAATGATGGCCAGTTTTTTAATGAAACGTGACCCTAACGTAGCTCGGAATCTTTTTCCGGGATTTAATATCCCTGACAAAAGAGTCGTGGCTACAAACTTTTATTTGACTTTTCTGCTTAAGTTACGTAATATGTCATTAAAAATTAATAGTTTCTAACCACTTTTTACACAATGCTTTTTGGAACATCCTTAAAATCCCCCGCTTGAGAGAAGCTGGAGTGTGTATCTCAAATAAAGATCATCTGTTCCCCGATTTCATATCAATATAAATTGTAGAGACGTGATATATCACGTCTATTACTTAATTGTCATTCTGAGCGAAGCGAAGAATCTAAATTACACACATCAATTAATATGCTAAAGAAAAAAATAAAATTTCTTAAAGAATATAATGCCCTTCATTATAATAGACCTTCCGTCACCACAGATATTTTAGTCTTTACCATTCACAAAGGAAAACTAAAAATCCTTTTAATCAAACGTAAAAATCCTCCCTATCAGGGAGCGTGGGCTATTCCAGGCGGATTCATTGAGATGGATGAAGATTTAGAAGAAAGCGCCTTACGGGAATTAAAAGAAGAAACGGGTGTTGAAGAAGCCAATCTCATTCAACTGCACGCGTTCGGAAAGCCAAATAGAGACCCGAGAATGCGCGTGATAACCGTTGCTTACATTACTTTCATCCCGTTAAATCGATTACGATTCAAGGCGAACAGTGATGCTAAACAATCCTGCCTCGTGCCTGTATATGCTCTTCCAAAGCTTGCCTTCGACCACAGCAAGATTATTAATTTTGCTATTAAGTTTATCAAGAATAATATTTTTATTTCGGATTTATTAAAACCATTTCTGCATAAGATGTTTACGCTTAGAGAGTTGTGGGACATTTCCCAGATTGTTATTAATAAGAAAAGAAACTATACGAAGTTCTCAGAGCAAATTATTCGTTTTGGAATCTTGCAAAAAGCGAAAACCAAAGAAGGAAAAGAGGATATCTATTCTTTTAGGTAAAGAAAAGACATTATAAAAAGGGGGACAGATGCAAATTATCTGCCCCCTTTTTTGTAAATCACTTTATGTGAAAAAATCCAAATCTTTTTTAATACTCCAGCGGTGGCATTGGTTTAGGTGCTGGCGTCGGAACAGCAGGCGCCGTTGGTGCTACTGGAGTAGCTGCAGGCGCAGGCGTTGCGACAGGTGGAGTAGGCATTGGTGGTGCTGGTGGCGGAGTTGGAGTCGGTGTTGGTACTGGTGTTGGTACAGGAGTTGGTGTGGCTTGCTCTACAACAGGTTTGGTAATCGTGATAACTTCTTTCAAGTCATCTACGTATCCCCCATCATACTTTTTATTCGGACCAATTATGACGAGAGTAACGTATTGAGCATCGGAGAAAGGACTCCTATTAATACGGTAATAAACCCGTGACCCCCAGGCATCAAAAAAAACGCTCTTATCATCTATATAAGGACCCTTCCATCCTTCAAGTTGAGGATTTTCCATCAGTGCCATAAACCAATTATCATTATCTTCCGGGAAAAATCCGGTATCTTTAGTATATTGCAAAATCGCTTCCTTTGTTTTTTTAAGATTAGTGAGCATCTTTGTTTCAACGCGTTCAGGTGCTGGTGGAGTCTCTACTTTTTTGGATTCAGCAGGTTTCTCTTTCTCTTCTGGTTGGGTTGTTTCTTCTTTCTTTGTTTCTACTTTAGTCTCTGGAGCGGTAGTAACTGTTGGTATCGCTTCGCCTTCTTTTTTTGGAGCAGGAGCCGTAGTTTCCTGTTCTTTTGCTTTAGCCTTCTCTTCTTCATAAATAACTTCTGATATCTGGCTTCTCGGAATTTTTAGTAAAATACCAGAACCTTTTTCTATAACACTAACACTGTCCTGTTCATCACTTATAATATCCACCTGCATCTTTTTGCCGTTTCTCATCAGGATTTCATCACAAAAAGAAGATATCTGGAGGATAAGAAATAACAGAACCAAGGTTATATATTTAATAATACCCCTCGACGAAATCGCTAATATCATTATTACCCCTCCACTATTTTTTAAAATCAATTAATTTAAATTAGTAAATCTATTAAAATAAATCAAGAAAAATAAATAGGTAATATTTTGCCTGCTGAATTCTCAAAATTTCTTTAACAAATCGTTCATAACTTGTCTTGAGCAAATTTACTGTTCAGTAATAAATAGCTCTTGACTTATTACGTCGGGTTTAATTACTATTTATTTTAGAAATCCGATAATAAAACTACTCTATTACTTTAAAAAAAATATTGGAGTGAGGTCTAAGAATGCCTGTCATAGGGAAATCTTTAGGAGATATGCTCCTTAAAGATGCTGTTATAACTGAGGAGCAGTTAAAAAAAGCCATCGATAAACAAAAAGAAACTGAGAAGTGTATTGGCAGAATTCTTGTTGATATGAATGTTATTACGGAATCCCAAAAAATTAATTATCTGAAGAAGAAATTAGGATTACGTATTGTGGAACTTGGAAAAGAAGAGGTCGATATTAATGCAGTTAAAACTATTTCTAAGAACACAGCTGAAAAATATCACCTCATTCCCTTTAAATTTGAAGAAGGCAAACTACTGGTAGCGATGGATGACCCCACTGACATTATTCTCCTGGACACCTTAGAGACTCAAACGAAGTTTCGGATTACCCCTGTTCTTTCAACTCTTCGCGATATAGATAATCTTATAACCAAGTATTCTGATAAGCTCATAAATAGTGAAATTGTTTCAGAAGAGCTTCCGCTTGCGGAGAAATTTTTTAAGTCGTTAATCACGGTTCTTATCCTTTTAATTCCTGGAGGCATTTTATATTGGCTATTAAAAGTTAATAGCTATATCCAGCAATTATTTAATAGAATTACCCCTTTTGAGATTTTCCTTTACATATTTATCGTATGGGCGTTCTGGGCTATTATCGTTTTTTATGTTAATAGCTTAATCTTCAGCAAAGAGAAACGCATTATTTAGAAAAGATGTGACAAATGTGAGTCGTCTTCCTCATTCTTCTAATCGACCCCTACAATTAATTATGATTAATAAAAACCACCTACCCCAAAAAAGCGATACCTTCCTCAGGAGAGTTAATGTTATTCTCATTTTGATAGGGTTCGCATTCTTTGTCTTCCTACTAAGGCTGGTTTATTTGCAGCTCATTCAGGGGAATAAATACTTTGATTATTCTGAGAATAACCGTTTATATTCCAAGAGGATTTTAGCTCCCAGAGGTTCTATACTGGATAGAAAAGGGAGACCGTTAGTTTATAGCTCGCTCAGTTTTGCAGTAGAAATTAAACCCGCTTATCTAAGAGAGAAATATATTAAGGATATCTTATCATTTCTTAATGGGAATCTGAATAAAAATTATGACTTTAAGGTCAAAGAACTCGTTAAACGGCAATATATCATTGATAACAATCTTTCAATGGATGAAGCCGTCAAGATATTGGAAAAGTCGGACTTCCCTGAAGCCCTCGATATCGACTTTAAATTCCGAAGGAAATATGTTGATGACCAGGCTGTATCTCACTTTGCGGGATATCTGGGAAAAATTCCACGAGGACAACTTGATTCCTATCTTTCTAAAAATTATGATCTTGACGAAAATGTGGGTATCGATGGGATTGAGAATTATTATGAAGACTTCCTTCATGGTAAAAGTGGTGTTGAGAAAATTGTTGTAGATGCAAGGAGGAACTTTAAGGAAGATTATGAATCAGTTCACTCTAAATCAGGGTATTCGATTATTCTGACCATTGATAAAGACATTCAAAAATTCTGCTACGAGTTAATGAGAGAGCAATACGAAACTAACAAACTTAAAGGTGTGGTATTGGTTATGAATCCTGATGATGCTTCTATATTAGCTATGGTGAGCACACCTTCATACGACCCGAATATTTTTGTTAGTGAAAAAACTTTTGATGAATTGGAGAAGATCAAAGAAGATAAGCCTTATCTAAATCGGGCAGTCAATGCCATTTATCCACCCGGCTCTATCATTAAATTACTAATTGCTTATTTAGCTCTTGAGAACAAATTGATTCGTCCCGATACGGAATTTTACTGCGGTGGGCAATACTTCCTTAAAGGTTGGAATCAATCATTTAACTGTTGGATTTGGAATATGTATAAATATGGACACGGGTCTTTGAATATTGTTGGCGCTCTGAAAAATTCCTGCAATGTATTCTTCTACCATCTAAGCAACTATGTAGATAGCGAAAAGCTTCTGGAGGGAATGGAACTTTTCGGACTGGGTGAAAAGAGTGGAATAGATTTGCCTGTAGAAGGGAAAGGATTTATCCCGAGACAGAAATTGTTGGCAAGAGCAAAAAAAAGAGGGGTCGATGGTGATACGCTTAATTTATTTATTGGACAGGGGAATTTTGCAGTAACACCGATACAAATTGCTAATATGTATTGTGCGTTTGCAAATGGCGGAAGGTTATATAATCCTCATCTCTTAAAGCAAATCGAAGACATTGATAGTAAAATTATATTCAAATTCGAACCCTCATTAAAGAGAACAATTCCGTTGTCAGACTCAACAAAATCAATTATATTAGAAGGACTTTTTAAAGTAGTTAATGAAAGAGGAGGAACTGCACACGGTTCGAACTTCAATAAATCGTATAGAATTGCGGGCAAAACTGGAACAGCAGAGAGCCCAAGTGGAGAGCCACACGCCTGGTTCGCAGGATTTGCACCGATGGAGAAGCCAGAGATTCTCGTACTTATATTATTAGAGAATGCAGGACATGGCGGAGACGTTTCTGCCCCGATTGCAAAAAAGATTTTCGATTTCTATTATGAAATTGTTATGAAACAACAAACATCTGAAAAACCGAAAATTATCGCAAGTAACCAAATAATAAAAAATATACATAACCGCTAATCACGCGAATCATCGCTAATTATTGTAGAAATATTCGCGTAAATTCGCGCGATTCGCGGTTCCTCTTTTCTTATCTGAAAATAGCATTGGCAATTAGAGCCTGTCCTAACGAGATTCCCCCGTCGTTTGTTGGTATGCTTCTGTGATAGTAACAATCAAATTTATTGGCTCTCAACCTCTTCAATGTTGCTTTTAGCAAAAATTTATTTTGCCATACTCCACCGGATAAAACAACTTTATTCAAAGCGGTTTTTTTTCTAATGTCTTTACAAACCCTTGTAACAGCCTCTGCAAGCCCGTTGTGAAACATTGCCGAAATCAGTTCTCTACCAACCCCCAACCCCAAATCCCCAACAACCTCTCTTATAAGACTTCTTGTCTCTAAGATGAGATAACCATTTTCAATTACAATGTCGATATTATAACATTTTTTTATATTAACATCAGCTGTCATTTCCAATTCAATCGGTGCTTGAGCTTCATAAGTATTCTTATCACATATACGAAGGAGCGATGAAACCGCATCAAAAAGCCTTCCACAGCCTGATGTTAATGGTGTATTTATTCTTCGTTTTATCATCGCGATGATGGAATAAATAAATTTCCTGTCTATTTGTTTAAGAAAATCAATGCCTAAACTAAACAGCTCATCACCAAAAATATCATAAAGGTAAGCAATTGCCATACGAGAGCATTCTTCAGAAGCTTTATCGCCACCCGGCATAGGAATGTAACGAATATGCCCGATTCTCTGAAAAGATTTATAATCAGCGATGAGAAATTCTCCACCCCAGATATTTCCATCACTCCCAAGTCCAATCCCATCGAAAGAGACACCGATGACCTTCTCATTTATATTATTCTCGCCCATACAGCTTGCGATGTGAGCAAAATGATGTTGAACACTAAGAAGTTTTTTTATTCTGTATCTCTTTGCATAATCTCTTGCGAATCTCGACGAGAGATAGTCAGGATGCAAATCTGAGACAATAATTTCTGGTTCGATTAAAAACATTCTCTTGAAATGGTCAACCTCTTCCTCAAAAAATTGAAGAGTTTGTTTGTTCTTCAAATCACCAATATACTGGCTTAAAAAGGCGTATTTGTCTTTCGTTAAGCAAAAAGTATTTTTAAGCTCTGCACCACAAGCAAGAATTTGAGGAAATTTTTTCTTAAATAATATTGGCAAAGGCGCATATCCCCTTGCTCTTCTTGTTATGATTGTCTCATTCTCAAACACTGTTGCAATTGAATCATCACAACGTGAGTTAATATCTCTGTTATAGTTCAGGTAATACTTTGTTATTTTGCTAAGTGGCGCAACATTTATGTCGCAAAAACTGCGAGATAAATCTCGCACCACATCAATCACAAGAGGTTCATCCGCCATATTCCCGCTTGTCATAATAAGGAGTCTGAGAGAGTCTGAAAATATAAGGTAATGTATCGGCGTATAAGGAAGCATCACACCGAGATAATTTGTGTTTGGAGCAATTTCTTCCGATAATAATGAATTATTTTTCTTTTTCAACAACACAATCGGTCTCTGCGGGGATGAAAGGAGCTTTTTTTCAGAACTATTTACATAGCAAAATTCTTTGATTGTCTCTATGTCCTTTGCCATCAAGGCAAATGGTTTAAACGGACGAGATTTCCTCTTTCTCAGTTCCTTCACAGATTTTGGATTTAACGCATCACAAGCGAGATGAAAGCCACCTAAGCCTTTTATTGCAACAATCTCACCTCTTTTAAGTAGTTCGATTGTTTTTTTTATTGGGTTTGCTTCTGATGATTTAATTCCCTGTTTGCCTTTTGTAGAGACGTGATATATCACGTCTCTACCCGTATATAAAGATACATTTGGACCACAAATTTCACAGGAGTTTGGTTGAGCGTGGTAGCGTCTGTCTTCGATTGTAGTATATTCTTTGTAACAATCTGGACACAACTTGAATTTTTTCATTGTTGTCTTGTCTCTGTCATAAGGCGTGTCAATGATGATTGTGAATCGCGGTCCACAATTCGTGCAATTTATAAATGGATAACGATAGCGTCTATCATTCTTATTAAAGAGTTCTTTCAGACAATCTTTGCAAACACAAATATCTGGCGAGATAAGAACGTAGCGACCCTCTTCTGATTTGCTCTTTTTAATCTGAAATTCCTTATAACCTTTTGGCTTTTGATATTCGATTTCAGAGGATTCGATAAAGGCTAATATGGGGGCTTCTTTGATGAGAGAATTATAAAACAATTTTATTTTATCAGGATTTCCTTCGACTTCGATTGAGACACCTGAGGAAGTGTTAATAACAATACCCTTTAGGGAAAATTTTCTCGCCAATCTATAGACAAATGGACGGAATCCCACACCTTGTATGATTCCTGTGACTATGATTATGGCTCTTTTTTTGTGTTCACTCATAAATATTTGTTATAAATGGTATTTAAGTTAAATTGAATTAAACAATCTCATAAGTCAAGAGGGTAAATTACTGAAAATAAAGAGGAATCCTATTATATTGCGCCCCACTTTTAAATGAATAAAGAACAAATACAAAAAACAAATTCGTAATGGTTTTAATTATTGATTTATCTTCTGCTAACCTGTTAAATGATGGAGTAAATTTTTATTGAAATGCAAAAATCGTCTATTTATCTTTAAGGCAGTTTTTGTTCAATTGGAATTTCTATAGAAAGGCTCTTTATTAATAATTGTTGGGGTTTATATTATGGATGAAAAACAAGAAGGTGTTGATTCAGATGTAGAGACGCAATGCGTTGCGCCTCCACAAAGAAAAAAATCTAAAAAGGTTCGGAGTTACACAATATTTGCGGAGTTTTTGGGTTTTCTAATTTCCCAGAAGAAATGGTGGTTACTTCCTATCGTCTTGATTTTGCTGATCCTGGGAGTGCTCATAGTCGTAGCGGCAATGAATCCTGCTACCGCACCGTTTATTTATACGCTGTTTTAGTCGTCAAGGATAATTCATCTCAATTAGAGACCTCTGAAAAACTAATGAACTGCGAGATTCTTCGCTGCCCCTTCGCTTCACTCAGGGCTTCGGCTCAGAATGACAGAGACTTTAAAGTGTCATTGTGAGGAGGCGAAGCCGACGAATCAATCTCGTCTTTTTAATTATATTTTGTAATATTTCAGAGATCTCAATTAAGGAACGTACAAGACTAATATATGTTTAAAAAGATATTAAGATTATTAAGATTTGTATTACACAAATTAGCCATTTTCTGGTCGATTGTTATATTGACCATTATTTATTTTGTTGGAATGGGATTTGCATTTATTCTGTTATTAATTGCGAGAAAGAGCATTGTGAAATCTTTTAAAAAGCAAGAGGAAAGTTACTGGTTAGATAAAGAAATAATTGATGTGACTATGAAATCTGTAAGAAAATCATAATGAGGTATTAAATAACTTTTTCATCTTTGCGTTCTCTGCGTCTCTGCGTGAAACTTTAAAAATTTTTAACTGTAAACAATACTTAAGCTTAATGGTGTAAAATGTATATTTTGGGCATTTCAGCATTTTATCATGACTCTGCCGCCTGTATTATAAAGGACGGAGAGCTTATTGCTTGTGCCTCAGAAGAGAGGTTCACAAGAAAAAAAGGCGATTTTAATTTCCCGATAAACGCTATAAATTTCTGTCTAAAATATGCTAATATCTCTACTGATGACCTCGATTATGTCGGATTTTATGATAAACCCTCTCTGAAGTTTGACAGAATTCTTCACACGTATCTTTCCTCCTTTCCAAGAAGTTTTCCGACCTTTGTCAAAGTCATCCCGATGTGGATAAAAGAAAAACTGCTCATTAAAAAACTGATTTGTGACAAACTTGACGTCGACCCTGATAGAGTCTTATTTGCTGAACATCATTTATCTCATGCTGCAAGCACCTTCCTGGTTTCACCTTTTGAAAAATCGGCAATACTTACAGTGGATGGGGTTGGTGAATGGGCTACAACAACGTATGGGATTGGTGAAAAGAACAAGATACAGATTCTGAAGCAAATCAATTTCCCCGATTCGCTCGGATTATTATACAGTGCCTTTACTTATTATCTCGGCTTCAAAATTAATAGCTCGGAATATAAAGTAATGGGATTAGCTCCATATGGACAACCCAAGTATCTTAATCAAATGGGTGAAATTATTGACATTAGAGAAGATGGAAGTTTCAAACTCAATCTTAAATATTTTGCCTATCACTATGGATTGAAAATGACGAATGGCAAATTCGATGAGCTATTTGGTGGACCGCCAAGAGTGCCTGAGACAAAACTTGAGCAGAGACATTTTGATTTAGCCGCAACTGTTCAAAAAGTAACAGAGATAGCGATGCTTAAGATGGCAAATTATCTATATGAGGAAACAAAGCTCGAGAATTTATGCCTGGCAGGTGGAGTTGCTCTTAACTGTGTAGCCAATGGTAAGATACTAAGAGAAACTCCTTTCAAAAATATTTTTATTCAACCCGCCGCAGGCGATGCTGGCGGTGCCATCGGAATAGCTTACTTCATTTACAATGCCCTTTTGGGTAATGAACGGAACTTTGTGATGACAAGAGCAGATTACGGACCCGAATTTACGGATGATGAAATTCAGAAATATTTAGATTTGCAGGAAGCTGTCTATGAAAAGTGCGAGAGAAATGAACTATTACAAAAAGTAGCAAAATTAATTGATGAACAAAATGTAGTAGGCTGGTTTCAAGGACGAATGGAGTTCGGTCCCCGGGCTTTGGGCAATCGAAGTATTCTCGGAGATGCCAGAAATCCTAAAATGAAAGATATATTGAATCTCAAAATTAAATTCAGAGAGACTTTTAGACCCTTCGCCCCATCCGTTGTTGAGGATAAGTATCAGGAATATTTTGATATTAACATTCCAAGTCCTTTTATGCTACTTGTGGCACCAGTTAGAGAAGATAAAAGAGTCGTGCCGTCAATTACGCATATTGATGGAAGTGCGAGGTTGCAAACTGTTTCACGTGAAACAAATCCGCTATATTATGATTTGATAAAAGAATTTGAGAGACGAAC
>Ga0315274_10001898_pt1 | contig 32103 bp, 29 predicted proteins | sample YL17G02_20_MG_FD_203700 | JGI IMG/M metagenome (GOLD analysis project Ga0315274, IMG submission 203700) | Sediment microbial communities from Yellowstone Lake, YNP, Wyoming, USA - YL17G02_20 | ecosystem: Environmental > Aquatic > Freshwater > Lake > Sediment | place: USA: Wyoming | collected...
GAGTTGCCTGCAGACCCGATCCCGACTCCTCACGCTCAGCAGTTCACAGGCCCTGCACCCACACTGGATGCACAGCCGACGCCAAGCACATCGAGCGACCCACCAAGCCCAGCTATCCTTGACCAACCTTGGCGGCCAGCCACCAATCATCCCTGGCGACACATGCCCATTGGGCGAGCACGCTTCACACACGCCACCAGAAATACCGACGCAAAACCTTGAACCGCACCCCTCTCAGGCAGAAATCCTTGACAAAGTCGCGGGCCTGTGCTAGAATTGGGCTTGTACGTACAGGTCTACAAGTGAACCACATGTGGTTGTCGTGCGGAGACGCTCGAATATGCCCACGATAGACAAATCTAGTTCAGTGCCCTATTACCAGCAGGTGGCCGATCTTCTTCGCAGTGAGATCGAAGGCCAAGTGTCTCGTAGAGGTGCTTTCCCTTTGCCCTCGGAGCACGAGCTCTGCGAGCGTTATGGGATCACTCGTACGACGGTCCGGCACGCTCTGGATGTCCTCGAACGTGAGGGAAGGATCTATCGCCAGAGAGGCAAGGGCACATTCGTAGCTGTGCGTCATCTGCAACAAAACATCACCGAGCTCGTCTCGACAACAGAAGACATGCGTCGACGCGGCTGGGTCGTGGTGACGCGCGTGCTCTCTCTTGAGCGTGTTGCTGCCACCGACAAGATACGCAGCGCGCTCGAGTTGGAGGCCGGGCAACAAGTCTACAAACTGACACGCCTGCGCGTAACCGGTGATGACCCGATCAGCCTGCAGACCTCCTACCTCCCTGTGCAACTCTGCCCCAATCTTGAGGACAACGCTCTGGCAGAGTCTCTATACAGGCTGCTTGAGAGCCGCTATAGTTTGCTTCTGTGGACGGCTCGCGAGGTTCTGAGGGCGCGGCGCGCGACACGAGCTGAAGCCAGGTTACTCAGCATCTCGGCCGGGGAACCGGTGCTGTATGCTGAACGTGTGACCTATGTGGCCAGCAGCCAAGCGATAGAGTATCTGGAAGCTGTATGGCGCGGCGACCGATATGATCTCAAGGTTAACCTCACTCGACCACAATAAGTGAAGGAGCATACTGATGTCCTCGATCGAAGGGTATATCGACTACCAGCGCCGTGAGTACTGCAAGGACATTCACTGCCCGATCCAGCTTCTGCTGGATGAGACTGCCGCTAGTTCGCCCCAGTACGACCGCATCCGGGCCATTTGCCAGAACTCGTGCATCCATACGACTTATGAGTTCCACCACTGGCTGATCGAGAAGGGCTACCTCATCGTGCGGCGCGCTTGACTTACTCGCCGGATCAAGGACACGCTCACCAAGAAGCCGGCCCCGGTCAGGCGCAAGCGCTCTTTGACCCACTCGTTCACAGCACCAGGTGAGAACCCGGCACCCAGACACTGAGGACGGAGGAGACGGATGTCCACTCTCTCGCGTTTTCACAGACTCGCTGTCCTGCGCCAGACAATCTCGGCCGCGGCCGGAACTCCCGTTATACTGGCAACCCGGCCCGACCTGTCGCGGCGCGACTTTGTGCCGGAAACTGCCCCGACCTCCGCAGGCCGGGTCTGCGGCGCGGTCTGGGCGGACGGAGTTGGTGTGTGCACCTTTGGCCGCTCCGCTGCAGAGGCAGTCTGGGTTGCCGAGGCATACCGCTCGGCGGCAGCCGGTGACGCCGGCGTGTCAGAGTTCGAACGGCAGGTGACGGCGCAGGCAGCAACACCGGCGCCAGCCAGTGTCTTCGCCGGCGAGGTTGCTCTGGTCACCGGCGCCGCGTCCGGCATCGGCCGGGCCTGTGTCGAGTCGTTCCTGGCGCGTGGCGCTGCCGTGGCAGGGCTAGACATCAACCCGCGCATTGTCGGTATGCTTGACAGGCCCGACTATCTGGGCCTGCTCTGCGACGTGACCGACGAGGCGGCTGTTGGTCAGGCGCTGGAGACGCTGGTGCAGGTGTTCGGAGGTCTTGACATGCTGGTGCTGAACGCCGGGGTGTTCCCGGCTGGCTGTGACATCAGTGTGCTCAAGCTGGCAGAGTGGCAGCGCGTGATGCGCATCAACTTGGATGCCGGGTTGATCGTGCTGCGCGAAGCCTATCCCCTGCTTAAGGTGGCGCCGAGTCACGGCCGCGTGGCCGTGAACGGCTCACGCAATGTCCCGGCGCCTGGGCCGGGCGCAGCAGCCTATTCCTGCTCCAAGGCCGCTCTCACGCAACTGGCGCGCGTGGCAGCCCTGGAGTGGGCCAGGGACGGCATACGCGTCAACATCTTTCATGCTCACGCCGTCTTTGACACCGGCATCTGGACTGACGAGGTATTGCGAGCACGAGCCAGTCACTATGGGATGACCGTGGAGCAGTACAAGAAGAACAACCTCCTCAAAACCGAGATCCTCAGTCGAGACGTTGCCGAGCTGGCCGCAGAGATGTGCGGGCCGCTGTTTGCCAAGACGACCGGAGCACAGGTCCCGATCGATGGCGGCAGCGACCGTGTGGTCTGACGTAGTCTGTGGACGGGATAGGCACAAGCCTCCGTCGTTGTTCGGTGGGAGAGGAGTACTCTCCTCCACCCATCCGCCTGGATTAGGAGAGCCGAATATGCCAAGCGTGCTGCGTTTCTCCGCCAACATCAACACTTTCAACGCCGGCGCCGATCGCTATGTGCTGTCTGGCTACGGCAAGCGCCTGAACACCGATCAACTCATCGAGGCCGCGACAAGAGTGCCAGGGCTGACCGGGGTGGAGCTGGTCGGCTTGTGGCACGTCAACGACACCAACGTGGAACAGATCCGGCGCCAGGTGACCGATGCCGGCCTTGTGGTCACGTGCGTCACGCCGGACATCTGGGCCTCTGCCAAGTGGGGCCGGGGCTCTTTCGCCGCCAACGACCCACAGATCCGTCGCGATGCCATCCACGAGGTCAGCAAGTCCATGGAGTGGGCCAGGCAGCTCAACTGCGAGGTCGTAGACCTCTGGTTCGGGCAGGATGGCTACGACTACCCGCTGCAGGCCGACTTTCAGGCCGCGTGGGATCGCATCATCGAGGGCACGATCGCCTGCGCTGAGCACATCCCCGAGGTCAAGCTGGTGCTGGAATACAAGCCCAAGGAACCGCGCACCCACTGCTTCATCTCCACCGTCGGCAAGACCCTCCTGCTCATTCAGAAGGTGAACCGGCCCAATGTCGGCGCGATGATTGATGTAGGCCACGCGCTGATGGCTTACGAGGACGCCGCCGAGTCGGCCGCGCTGCTCCAATACTTTGGAGACAAGCTCTTTTACATGCACTTTAACGACAACTGGCGGATGTGGGACGATGATATGGCGGCCGGCTCGGTGCACACCATCGAGCTGCTCGAGCTGGTCTACTGGCTCGACCGCATCGGCTACAGCGGCTGGTATGCTTTGGACATCTTTCCCTACCGCGAGGATGGCATCCGTGCGGCTACGGAGAGCATTCGCTGGATCCAGGGACTGCATGGCTTGCTCGACAAGATCGGTCGTGACCGCATCGGCCAGGTAGTCGGCGATGGCGACGCCATGGCCGCCTCTGCGATGATCCGTGAGGCACTGGTTGGATAGGAGCCACTTTCAGAACTCTCACTTGGGAGGTACACTGTGACAAGAGAACTCTACGATCCCCGCATGTTCAACTATATGTGGGAAAGCCTGGACCAGGACCGCTTCGTCGTCGGCACCTACTACATCGAGGACAACAGGCCAGACTGGCCCTTTATCGACCACCTGGCGCAGGTGCAAAGGCTGGCTCTGGAGGGCTCCACTGCCAGTTGGGTGGAAGTCAAAGAGGAGACGCCAGAGGTGCGGGAGCGCCTGAGCAGCAAGGTACTGGGGTACTATGAGGTCCCGGCGCCCCCCAGCACGCGAAAGGCCATCGTGCAGCTGGCCTTCCCGATCGCCGCCTGGGAACAGAACGTGAACGTGCCCATGATGCTGCTCTCGATCTCGGGCAACATCTTTGCCTTCTGCGACAAAGTGCGCCTGATGGACGTTTACATCCCCAAGTCGGTCGCGGCCAAGTTCAACGGCCCCAAGTTCGGTATCGAGGGCATGCGCGACATCTTGAACGTGCACGATCGCCCGCTTTGTCTGCAGATCATCAAGCCCAAGATGGGCATGACGCCGGAAGAGACGGCAGCGCAAGTGTACCAGAGCGCGTTGGGTGGCGCCGACCTGTGCAAGGATGACGAGATGTGCAGCGAGCTGGCGAACTGCCCCTTCGATGCACGGCTCGAAGCGGTGCTTAAGGCGTTGGACAAGGCGGAACGTGAGACCGGCGAGAAGACCATCTACCTGGTCAGCATCACCGACGAGTCCAGCCGGGTACACGAAAAGGCACGTCGCGCTGTTCGCGCGGGGGCAACAGGTTTGCTGCTCGCCTATTCCGCCGGCCTCTCCACCCTGCGTGATCTGGCCGATGACCCTGAGATCACCGTGCCGGTCATGCTGCACCCATCGCACATGCTGGGCATGATCGAGACCTTTAGCTGGGTGACCCTGTCCAAGTTGTGTCGCCTGTGCGGGGCCGACTTGATGCTGTCGCCTTCTCTGTGGTCCAGCCTCCAAACCTGCTCCGTGGAGGAGGAACTGCGCACCTCGCAGACGCTGCGAGCGCCTTTCTTCAACATCAAGCGCACCTGGCCTATGCCATCGGCTGGCATGTACCCTGGCCTGGCTGAGGTGCTGATCCAGGAGCATGGCATCGACTTTATCGTACCCGCTGGTGGGGGTATGCTCGGGCACCCGATGGGCTACAAGGCGGGCGCTATGGCCTGGCGACAGGCGTTTGACGCTGTGCTGTCCGGGATGTCCCTGCAAGAGGCAGCAAAGAAATACCCCGAATTTGGCGCTGCCGCCGCAACGTGGGGTATCCGCGAGCGCCCCAAGAGCCCGTGGTCCTACCACAGCCCGGATTTCCATCCTGCGTTCGCACCCAAGAACCTGTAGGTCAAAGGACCGACCGATGCCCGAAATGGACGTACCTTTGCTCGATATGTACCGCACCATGCTCACCATCCGCCGATTCGAGGAGGAGTGCAACTATCTCTTTATGCAGGGCCGGATCCCTTCCACGCTGCACCTGTACATCGGTCAGGAGGCGGTGGCCACCGGCGTGTGCGCGCACCTGGGGCAGAAGGACTATGTGCTGAGCACTCACCGGCCACATGGCCACGCCATCGCCAAGGGAGTGTCTCTCCAATCCATCATGGCTGAACTGTTCGCCAAGAAGACCGGCTGCTGTCAGGGCAAGGGCGGCTCGATGCACGTGGGGGATATGCGGGTCGGTGCCTTGCCGGCGATTGCCATCGTGGGGGCGAACATCCCCATCGCCGCCGGGTTGGCACTGGCGGCCAAGCAGTTGGGGACAGGTCAGGTGACGGTCGCCTTCTTTGGTGACGGTGCTGCCAACACGGGTGCCTTCCACGAGGGCATCAACATGGCGGCCATCTGGGGCGTTCCCGTGGTGTATATATGCGAGAATAACCTGTACGGAGCGTCTACTCCGTTTTCCAAGGTCTTTCGGGTCAAGAATGTGGCTGACCGGGCCGCGGCCTATGGCATCCCCGGCGTGGTGGTCGACGGCATGGACGTGGAAGCGGTCTACCAGGCCGCCGGCGAGGCTATTGCCCGTGCTCGGCAAGGCATGGGACCTACGCTCGTCGAGTGCAAGACCTACCGCTTTGTGGGGCACTCTCGTAGTGACCCGCGCAACTATCGCTCCAAGGAAGAGGAAAACTACTGGCAGCAACAGGATCCCATTCCACGCCTGGCTAAGCGACTCAAAGACATGGGGCTGAGCACCGACGAGAAACTGGCGCTGCTGGACGAAGAGATCCACGGCAAGATCGAAGAAGCAGTGGCCTATGCCGAAGCCAGCCCATCGCCAGAGCCGACCGACGCTCTTGAGCACGTGTTCTACGAGGGAGGGCGGGCATAGATGGCTCAGATGACGATTGCCGAAGCACTGCGCCAGGCGATTCGGGAAGAGATGCGGCGAGATCCCCGGGTGATCTGCATTGGTGAAGACATCGGGATCGAGGGTGGATGGGGCGGCGCGTTCACGGTCACTCTGGGGTTGGCAGAGGAATTCGGCCATGACCGCATCCTGGACACACCCATCGCAGAGCTCGGCCTCGTCGGCGTGGCCGTCGGCGCAGCGATCGGCGGTCTGCGTCCCATCGCCGACGTTCAGTATGGCGACTTTTTGTTCCTGGCGATGGATCAGCTCGTCAACCAGGCTGCCAAGATGGCGTACATGTCAGCAGGCACGATCAAGGTGCCGATGGTGATGCGGGTGCCGGTCGGTGCCACCCGGCGAGGCGCCCAGCATGCCCAAAGCCTGGAAGCGTTCATCGTCCATGTCCCGGGCCTCAAGGTGGTGGCGCCGTCGACGGCCTACGACGCCAAAGGGTTGCTCAAGAGTGCGATCCGAGACGACAACCCGGTGGTCGTGTTCGAGCACAAGCTGCTGTACGGCAGCAAAGGGCCGCGCAGCGTAGAGGGCGCGGTCAGCGCCGTGGGAGACGTGCCAGACGAGGAATACTTGGTGCCGATTGGCCAGGGCATCATCCGCCGCAAGGGGAAGGACGTCACCCTGGTCGGAAAGCTGCTGACCGTCTACCGGGCGTTGGGGGCGGCCGAGCGGCTGGCCGCCGAGGGCATCGAGGCAGAAGTCATCGACCCCCGCACCCTGGTCCCGCTGGACAAGGAGTTGATCCTGGAATCGGTGCGCAAGACCGGGCGGCTGGTCATCGTCGAGGAAGACAACCTCACAGGTGGATGGGCGGCCGACATCGCCGCCATCGTGGCGGACGAGGGCCTGGACTGGTTGGACGCGCCGATCAAACGGGTCTCAGCACCCGATACGCCGCCCCCCTTCGCCCCGGTCATGGAGCAGTTTTACGTGCCCAGCGAACAGCGAGTGATCGAGGCGGTCAGGTCTCTCTTCTAGTGGGCAGGGCTGATAGCTTGAGACAGCCCGGTCAAGGCGGATGGGTGGGGGAGAGTACTCCTCTCCGGAGAGTACTCCTCTCCCATCCGATGCGGGTGCTCGAATACAAGCCCTCGGAGGTTGGCATGGCTTCCACCTATTGCCTGGCTATGGACATCGGTGCAGAGAGCGGGCGCGCCATGCTGGCGCAGATCGATGAGGAGCGGATCGCGGCGGATGGGTACATCCGACTGTCGGAAGTGCATCGCTTTGCGAACGCCGCAGTGCGCCTGCCAGACGGCCTGCATTGGGACGTGCTGCGCATCTGGACAGAGGTCAAGAATAGCCTGGCCCAGGCCATCCGCCAGTGCGGCGCGAGCCTGGCAAGCGTTGGCATCGACACCTGGGGGGTGGATTTTGGCTTGCTGGACCGCACCGGGGCGCTGATCGGCAATCCATACCACTACCGGGACAGCCGGACCGACGGTATGCTCGAGGAGGCCTTCCGCCGCATGCCCCGTGCCCAGGTATACGAGCGAACGGGTTTGTTACCTCTTCAATTCGTGACGCTGTACCAGCTCCTGTCTATGGTGACGAGCCGCTCGCCCGTCCTTGACATCGCCGAGACCTTTTTGACGACGCCGGATCTGCTAAACTACTGGCTCACCGGCCGAAAGGGGTGCGAGTTCACGATCGCGTCCACCACGCAGTGCTATAACCCGCACCTCGAGAGCTGGGATCGCGTGCTACTGGAGCGCATGGGGATTCCGGCGCGCCTCTTTCCAGCGGTCATTCAGCCCGGTACCGAGCTGGGGCCGCTCTTGCCGTACGTGGCAGAAGAAGTGGGCTTGGGACATGACGGGCTCACTGTGGTTGCACCAGCCTGTCACGATACTGCCTCGGCCGCGGCGGCTGTCCCCGCCGAGCGGCCTGGTTGTGCCTGGATCAGCTCGGGCACCTGGTCTGTGGTGGGGACCGAGCTGCACGAGCCGATCATCAACGACACAACGTTGGCCTACAGACTGGCCAGCGAAGGGGGCGTTTGCGGCACCTTCTTCCTCTGCCTGAACGTGATGGGGCTGTGGATCGTGCAAGAGTGCCGTCGTATCTGGGCGGGTCAGGGCGAAGCTCTGTCGTATGCCGAGCTGACTGAACAGGCGGAACATGCCAGGCCCTTCCAGGCAGTCATCGACCCGGATGATGCCGAGTTCTTCAAGCCGGGCGACATGCCGGCCCGCATCCAGTCCTATTGTCAACACACCTCCCAAGCAGTGCCAGAAAGCAAGGGCGCCATTGTCCGGTGCGTGCTGGAGAGCCTGGCGCTCAAGTACCGCTGGGCACTGGAACGGCTTGAGGAGGTGGTCAGGCAGAGGTTGGACCCGCTGCACATCGTGGGCGGAGGCACGCAGAACCGGCTGCTCAACCAACTCACGGCTGACGCGACAGGCCGCCTGGTGCTCACCGGCCCTGTGGAAGCCACGGCTCTGGGCAATGTCTTGATGCAGGCCTTGGCGCTGGGCCGGATAGGATCGCTGCAAGAGGGGCGCGAACTGATCCGTCGCTCGTTTCCCCTGGAGAGATACGAACCCCGTACCGAGGCACAGAGGGAATGGAATGAAGCCTATGAGCGGATGTCAAGCCTGATGTACCCATCCGCCCTGATCGCCGCGTGACAGCCCCGGTGATGGAGGGCATCATGCAGCAGGGGTGTGTCTGGTTCTGGAATCGGTATTCCTGATCGGTTTGCAGATGATCTGACTGTCACGATGACAGACCACAGAAAGGAGATCATGGACATGAATTGGGGAAAGATGAACCGTCTGGCGCGACTGATGCCCGGTGGGCACTGCTTTTTCCTGCCCATCGATCACGGGTATTTCCTGGGGCCCACCCGCAAGTTGGAGAACCCGGGAGAGACGATCGCTCCGCTCCTTCCATACTGTGACGCGCTCTTTGTCACCAGGGGCGTGTTGCGGGCGTGCGTGGATCCCGTGGGCAGCCTGCCGATCATCCTCCGGATCTCGGGCGGCACCAGCATCGTGGGAAAAGACCTGGCCCACGAAGCGCTCACCACTTCCGCAGAAGAGGTGATCCGCCTGAACGCGGCTGCGGTGGGCATCTCTGTTTTCATCGGCACTGACTATGAGCACGAGACGCTGCTGAACCTCACGAACGCGGTCAATGACTGCCAGAGGTATGACATCCCAGTGATGGCCGTGACCGCCGTGGGTAAAGAACTGGAGAAGCGGGACGCCCGATACCTGGGATTGTGCTGCCGGATCTGCGCTGAGCTCGGGGCTGATGTGGTGAAAACCTACTGGTGCGAGGATTTCGAAAAGGTAGTCAACGGCTGTCCCGTCCCGGTGGTGATGGCGGGCGGACCCAAGTGCGAGACCAACCGCGAGGTCCTGGAGTTTGTCCACGACGGCATGCAAAGGGGTGCCGTGGGCATAAACCTGGGCCGCAACGTTTGGCAGAATGATGATCCGCTGCCCATGGCCAAGGCCCTGCGCGTCATCGTCCACGAAGGCGCTGACGTCGAGGCCGCAGTCCAAGTCTTTGAGGCCGCCAAGGGTCTTGGGCAGTAGAACGTTGCGTGGCTAGAGAGACCAGACTGAGAACCGCACAGGGGCGGCGCAACGCGCGCGCGCCCCTGTAGCCATGCTGGGGAAGAGCCAGGAAGGCCGCATGGGAAGCCTTGAGGATGATCATGGAGCGGACAGCTTGGCCCTCAGCCTGATCGTGCGAATGGGGGATTTCGGCGATGCGCCTGGAGTGCAGTTAGCACACTCATGGCACCTATGCACCAGACTATACCATGTTCGACCACCATTGTCAAGTTGCATGCGGGTGAGTCGGTGCGTATCCACCACTTTGTCCTTGACCTGTGGCATATTCCGATGTATAATAACCATGACAGTGGACCAATAGCCTTAGTCTACAGGAGTCATGGATGCTTCCTGAACAACGATTCAGCGTATTGGTCGAGATCCTCCAGGAAAACCAGATCGGCCACCTTGCGGACCTTGCGCACAGGCTCGGCGTATCCGTCAACACAGTGCGCCGCGACCTCCAGCAGCTTGAGGAGCAGGGGCTGGTGAGGCGTATCCGCGGAGGCGCGCTCTATACCAAACAAGTCGATGTCGAGGCCCCCCTGGATGTGCGTTGGCGCGAGCATACCCAGGAAAAGAAGCTGATCGCCGTTGCGGCCGCGGAACTGATCGAGGCCGACGAGATCGCGCTGCTCGACACGGGCAGCACCAATCTGTACCTGGCCAAGGAGTTGCGCGGCAAGAAGCGTGTCACTGTGGTCACATGCTCGCTGCCCGTGATGTGGGAACTGAGAGACGACTCCCAGATCAACCTGGTGGGGTTGGGTGGCGAACTCTACCGCCAGGAAAAGTACTTCCATGGACCGCAGGTAGACCAAGAGCTGGCGCAACTGAGGGTCGACAAGCTATTCTTGGGCATCGCCAGCATCGAGGCTGAGCATGGCCTCAGCGAACTGCATTTGGCAGAGATCCCCCTGAAAAGGGCGATGATGGAAGCCGCCCACGAGCGCATCGTGCTGGCCGATGGCAGCAAGGTCGGGTACTCCTCCTTCTTCCGCCTGTGCGCTGTGTCTGACGTGGACATGCTGATCACGGATCGGAGCGCCGACCCGGCCGAGATCGCCAAGCTCGAGCAGACAGGCCTCAAGGTCTTGGTAGCCAGCGGTGAGGCGCCGGACGGGACTGGAGCCGGGCTGCCTGCAGCTTGAGGGCCGCCCCGCAGTCCCCCTTGGGTCAAAGCCACGCTGGCTGTGCACATCGCAGAAACATACCCGTCCCTACCCCATGGCCGCACCCTCGACTGCCTGGTCGATGGCCCGGGAGTGCTCATTGGCGATGACCGTCTGGCAAGTTCCCACCACAATCTTCCATTATTCTACCAGATCAGCTTGACAATTCTGGCACGATATGGTATACTAGCCGCTAATCCACCTTATCTCTTGCCAAGTTTCGAACACGCAGTGTTGATGCCCTGGCTGACCATGCATAGGGACGACGGGCGAATGATCGGTCAAAGGGCAGATAGATGATAGACCATGAAGGGATCGCCTGGGAAGGACCGCGCAGCGCAGAGGAGCACGAACTGGTGCAGGTGGTCCAACTGGCGGACATAGTATTGGCCGGGAGCAGCCAGGAACACGGCCACGCCTTTGCACACGTCTATCGCACCAGCAACCTCAACAACATCTGTGTCGCCAAGCACCGGGGGCGAGTAGTCCATGCCAGCGCTATGTACTACCATACCGTGGCGACGCCGACAGGCCAGGTGCGGATGGCTGGGATCAGCGGTGTCTGCACCCATCCCGACTACCGGCATCACGGCGTCGGCTCCAAGGCTATGCTCTACTGCCTGGAGCGCATGCGGGCTCAGGGCGCTCATCTGGGGCTCCTGTGGACCCCTGTCCCCGATTGGTATCGCAAGTTCGGTTGGGAGCAAGCTGGGGCGGAGGATACCTACTACCTGGATCGAGGCAACGTCACACTGCTGCCCTACCCAAAGAGGGTTCGGATCCGGGAGGCCAACCCTGTGGACCAGGCCAGGACGCTTGAGCTGTTCAACCGCCAACCGGGTGGTGGGCGAACGCCCGACATCGACCGAATCTTGCTCGACACCAGACAGCCGCTGACGCTGCTCGCCGAGCAGGGAGAGCAGCTCCTGGGATTCGTGCGCACCGTCCGACGTCGGGTCGTCGAGTACGCCGGCGAGGTGGAAACCGTCGCTGCCCTGGTTCGGGCTACCTTCGAGCGCCTGGACGATCCACGCCTCTCCACGACCGACCGCGACAACCACAACTTGCCAGTCCTGGACGCGAGTCTGCGGGTGGTCTCTCCGGCCTGCGGGATGCCGCTGAGCCACTACCTCGACGAGTTGGGCATCCCGCGCAGCCGAAGCTATCTGGGAATGGCCCGGGTGGTCGATCCGGTCGGCTTGATGGAGGCGTTTGGCCTGCATGGAGCAACAGTTACCGTCGAGGGTGACACGATCACGCTCAACTATCGAGGCGAGTCGGGCACGCTCGACGTGCGCAGCCTGGCCAAGCTCCTGATCGGCCCAGAACGCGTGTCCCCCTTGTGGGCGGATCAACTGCCGGCCTGGTTCTACGTCTGGCCCTGGGATAGGGTGTAGCGCGAGTTGGATTAGCAGCATGTCATCGCGCGAACGAATGCTGGCAGGCCCTCTCAAGGGCAGTAAAAGATGCGCTCTAGCTCCAGGAACTGGATGCCGGTCCCTTGGGCAGCCTCGGGTGCCACCCAGACTGTCACCTCGGCGTCCCATTTCTTCTTGATGTCGGTCTGCGCCAGAGCATTCAGCGCAGCGTAGACATCGTCGCCGTCGACCTCCATATAGGCAAAGGCACGGGTGCCGAAGGCAAAGATGCTATAGTTATGGATGCCGTACTCCTGGATGGCGGCTACCAGCTCGGGCCAAGGGTGCAGATGGATCTGCTTGTAGGCTTCCCAGTGTTCGGGCCTAACCTGCCAGGTCATGCCGACTCTTTGCATTGGGCGCTCCTCTCAGTGGACATAGACCGGTCAGCGTGTGTGGGGGTGCTCCGATGCAAACATCATACGTCAGTAGACGACATCTGTCAAGGAGTCTACCGGTTGAGGCCAGCACATCCTGGCGCCAAGTGGTTTGACACCAGGCACAGCACGTGCTCGGATCACGCGGCTGGCGTATCAGGATCACTCCATCCGGTCCCAGGCCATTGGGGGGCATAACAGGCCAGCGCACTAGACGTTCTTTTCGGGAGGAGAATCATGGATCCCACGCTGGAGAAGGTTTATGGCATGAGCCCAGCCGAGATCGAGGAGGCCGGGCAGCACCTCATGCTGGGCGGGGGCACCCCCGGCCCGACGCTGGTCAGGGGCAAGGGGGTGCGCGTCCAGGACATCGACGGCCAGAGCTATATAGACTGCACGTCGCAGAGCTGGGCGCTGTACCTGGGCTACGCGAACGACGAGATCAACCAGGTGATCACCGAGCACATCCAGAACCTCTCGCACGTGCACCAGGGCTTTCACACCCTGCCCCGCTTCTACCTGGCCCGCCGGCTGGCGCAGTTGGCGCCAAAGGGCATGAACCGGGTCGGCTTTACCGTGGGCGGCGGGCTGGCCATCGAGTCGGCCATGAAGGTCTGCCTGCACAACCGGCCGGGCGCCAAGGAGTTCATCTCCCTGTGGGATGCGTATCACGGCACGACCCTTGCCAGCGCGAGCCTTTCGTGGATCGCCACCCAGGCCTCAGGCGCGTTCACGGGCCAACAGCACTTTCTGCCGCTCTTGCACTCGGTCCACAAGGTCCCCAATCCCTACTGCTATCGCTGCCACTTTGGCCGAGAACCCGAGACATGCGACCTGATGTGCGCCGAGATGCTCAAGCTGACCATCCAGAAAAGCGTCAACGGTCCCGCCGGTGGCGTGATCATGGAGCCGATCCAGGCCAGCGGAGGGCAGATCATCTTTCCAAAGCGCTACCTGGTGCGGGTGCGCGAGATCTGCGATGAGACCGGGGTCCCCCTCATCTTTGACGAGATTCAGACCTTCTGTCGTATCGGCCAATGGTTTGCCGCGCAGCACTATGGCGTCACGCCCGACATCATCGTGCTGGGCAAAGCCCTGGGCGCAGGCCTGCCGATCGCCTGTGTCGTTATCAGCGACAAGCTCGAAGGCCTCTCGATGAAGAGCGAAGACCTGCACACCTTTGCCAACAACTCGGTGGCCCAGGTGACAGCGGCCAAGCAGCTCGAGATCATCGAGCGGGACGACCTGCTGGGGAACGCGCGGCGAATGGGCGCGTATATTGCGTCCGGCCTGCGCAAGATGCAGGATGAGTTCCCGGAGATGGGCGACATTCGGCAGGCGGGGCTGCACATCGGGGTCGAGTTCGTGCGCGATCCCAAGACCAAGGAGCCGGCGGTGGATGAATGTGTGCGGGTGCGCGACGAAGGGATGGGACTGGGGGCGATCTTTGGACTGGGCGGCGCGCACCGGAATGTGCTCAAGATCAAGCCGCCCCTGATCATCAACCAGGCCGAGGCCGACGAGGTGCTGGACATCCTGCGTCGAGCGACGCGGAAAACCCTACGCGGCGCGGCATAGCGAGGCAGCGATGGTGACGATCGACCTTACTGGCCGCAAGGCCTTGGTCACGGGCGGCGCGCGCGGCATCGGCGCAGGCATCGTTCGTGTCCTGGCGCAATGTGGGGCCGCTGTGGCCTTTACTCACCTCGGCTCGGAGCGAGGCGCCCAAGCTGCGCGGGACCTGGTGTCCGACCTTGTTGGGTGCGGACACTCGGTCTTGGCGTTCACGGCGCCCGCCGATGATGCGGCAGAGATGGCACGCGTGGTCAGCGAAGCGGCCGACCAGATGGGCGGGATGGACATTGTCGTGCCCAACGTGGGCCAGAACTGGGTGGCCCCGATCGACGTCCTGGAGCTGGATGCCTGGCGCAAGGGGCTGGACCTCAACCTGACCACGGCGTTCATCGCCGTCAAGTTGACCCTGCCCTGGCTGCTCAAGGCGGGACGGGCAGACGTGGTGTTGGTCGGCTCCTCGGCGGCATACGATGGCGGGGGTGGGAGCGTGCACTATGCCGCGGCCAAGGCCGGACTGACAGGGCTGATGTACGGGCTGATGCGTGAGCTCCCGCGGCGGGGCATCCGCGTCAACGCCGTCCATCCCTGCGTGGTGGACACAGACCTGCTGCGCGAGCGCTATGACACAGAGGAAAAGCGGGCCCGGCTGGCGGCCCAGGTGCCTGTGGGGCGGTTGGCCAGGCCCGAGGACATTGGCTACCTGGTCGCCTTTCTGTGCTCGGAGCTGGGCAGCTTTATCTGTGGACAGTCGCTGCTCGTCGACGGGGGGCGGACCTTGTGGCGGCAAGGATAAGGAGGATTCGTCCGGACTGGAGGCGGCCCTGCGACTATCCTGCCAGACAGTGGCACCCAGGCTACGAGCCGGCAACAACATAGGGCCGCCCATGCTATTCGAGGAGGAACCGAATGCTGCGCAGAGCTTTTGTCATGTCCGTCAACCCCGAGCAACACGCCGAGTACGAGCGACGCCACGACGCCATCTGGCCCGAACTGGAGGCCGTGTTCAGGACACATGGCGTACATAGCCACTCGATCTATCTGCGCGAGGCGACCCACGAGCTCTTTGCCTATGTCGAGTACGAGAGCGAGGAGCAAATGGACGCCGTCGCTCAGACGCCCGAGTGCCAGCGCTGGTGGAAGTACATGGCCGACATCATGGCCACTAACCCCGACAACAGTCCCAAGTCCATCGTGTTGCGAGAGGTCTATCACTATCAGGCCGAGTGAGCCAAGATGAGTGACAGGTCGCTTGCCAGGAGAGTGGTGAGCAAGCATCTCGCCAGGCGACAGCCTAAGCAGGAACGTGAGGAGGCAGGAATGGAACGGATCGCATTGCGACCGGCACGCGTGAACCCGCTGCTGCGCCACCCACTCGAGCGCCGGCTCAGCCTGGATGGCGGTGGCTTGGTCGACAAGCGTTGGCTCTTTCGCCTGGATGAGAAGGACCTCGGCGTGACGGAGCGCTGGTTCAGCCGGTGGGAGGCCTTCATAGACACGATACAGGTCCCGGGCTGCTGGCAGGGCCAGGGCTTTGGGCACGACGGCTTGGACGAGATCTGGGATTTCCGTATCAAAGCCCGAACCTTCCAGGCTACCTACAAAGGCACGGGCTGGTATGCCCGGAGCCTGGACGTGCCCCAGGATTGGGGCCAGGCTCGCGTGTGGCTGAACTTTGGCGGAGTGCACCCCAGCGCCGAGGTGTGGCTAGACGGCGTGCGCCTGGGGGAGAACGACATGCCCTTTGTCCCCTTTGCCTTTGAGGTCACCGACCTGGTCCGGCCGGGGCACCGGCACTGGCTGGCAGTGCGGGTGCACGAGCGCAACCGGGCCTTTGGGATGGCCTTCAACTGGCAAGGCAACTGGTCGGGGCTGTATCGGGGCGTCGAGCTGACTGCCACCGGCCCGAGCTACGTCGAGCAGTGCGCCATCCTGCCAGAAGTGGACGCGGAGCGGATGCGGTTCGTCCTTCGGCTGGGTGGAGTGGAGAATGTGCAGGGTCTGAGCCTCCAGGTCTCCGTCATGCCTGCGGGCGGTGGGGCACCGGCGGGGGAGGTGCAGGTGCCGGTGACAGGGGAGCAGGTCCAGTTCGAGATGTCCGTCCCCGCGCCGCGCCTGTGGAGCCCGGACGCGCCGAACCTGTACCAGGTGAATGTCGCCCTGGCTCGAGGAGACGAGGTGCTGGACGCGTTGAGCGAGCGGACCGGCTTTGTGAAGCTCTCGACGGCGGGCAAGCATTTCCTGATCAACGGCGAGCCGTATTATATGCGCGGCAGCGGCGACTTTATCTCGTGCCCGGAGACGGGATGCCCCGACACGGACCGCGAGCGGTGGCGACGCAAGCTGCAGGCGCTGCGTGACTATGGCTACAACCATGTGCGCTGCCAATCGTACGTCTATGCTCCAGAGTACTTTGACGCCGCCGACGAGGTGGGTCTGCTAGTCCAGAGCGAGATGGGCGCTCTCGGTGCCTGGGGCGGGCATTCGCCCGACCACGTATACCAGTGGCCCAAGCCGACGCCGGACAACCATCCGCTCCTGAAGCGGCAGTGGGACCTGGTAGTGCAACGCGATGTGAACCATCCCGCGGCGAACCTGTACTGCATGAGCAACGAGTACGGCACGTCCTGCGACTTTCCGCGCATCGCCTGGCAGTGCTACCATGACACCAAGGCGATCAAGCCGACCGCATTTGTCATCTGGACCGATGGCGGCTATAATAAGGACATGCCGGCGGACTTTATCAACGCCGAGGGGCAGAGCGACCGGCGCGGCGATGCCAGTGGCGCCGACCTGCCCTTGATCCAGCACGAGTTCCGCTGGTGGAGCTCCTTTCCCGATGTGCGCATCGCCGACAAGTACAGCGGTGCCATTCGTCCTTACGCGATCGAGATGGCCCGCGAGGCAGCAGAGTGCAAAGAGTTGACCCACATCCTTCCTGTCTGCGCCGCCAATAGCCAGCAGTTGCAGCTCCTGGAAGCCAAGCTCAGGATGGAGAACCTGCGCCGGGATTGTCCTCACATGGCCGGGATCTGCCATTTCGACGCTATGGACGCCAACCCCTCGCCGCAGGGCGTCATTGACGAGTTCTACGAGCGCAAGGTCGCCGATGCCGCCACCTGGCAGCAGACCAACGGCGACACGGTGCTGCTGTGCAGCCTGGGAATGGATGACCGGGTGCTGCAGGGGGGCGATGTCTGGCGCTGCCAGTTCTCCGTCTCTGATTTCTCCCACCCACCTCTGCATCAGCCAGTGCTGCAGTGGCGGCTGGTGGCAGGAGAGCAGACGCTGGGCGCGGGTCAGTTCCAGGTGGAGCATACCCCCTATTGCACCACCCAACTGGGGCAGATCGAGGTCAAGCTGCCGCAGGTCTCGCGCCCTCAGGCTTGCCGGCTGGAGGCCATGCTGGCAGCGGGCGAGCGACAGGTCGGGAACTGTTGGGCGCTGTGGCTGGTGCCGGCCGATGCCGCGCTGCCGCCCTCCGTGGCCTGCTATGGGGAGCCACAGTACACCTGGCTGTGCAGTTGGCAGGAGCTACCACGGGTCACTGCCCGGGAACTCGATCGCGACAAGACAGGCGTGGTGCTGACGGAGCGGCTGGACGATTCACTGGTGGCATTCCTGCGAGCCGGGGGCCGCGTGGTCCTGGCCGCAGGGGAGGGTCTGGTGCGTCCACACACCCCCAACTTTGGCTACGTCAAGTACTTTTTCACGCCACCGGCCAACTATCCGCCATACGAGGACGGCCAGAATGGCACCATCATCGCCGACCACCCGCTGTGGGGCGACTATCCCCACCAGGGGTATGCCGACCTGCAGTTCTTCCGCCTGATCGACGGCTCGCCGCCGATCGACCTGGAGCCGCTGTGTTTGGCAGAGGGGGAGCCGGTGCTGCGCGCGATTCACCGCTACCCGGTGTTCCACCCCCTGGGCTACCTGGTAGAGCGGCAGGTGGGTCGAGGGCGCCTGGTCCTGTGCGCGCTGAGCCTGGACCGGTCGCTCCCTGAAGGGCGTTACCTGCTGTCCAGGATGTGCGCTTACCTGACTGGGGCAGACCTGGCTGTGGCGCCTGTGCTGTCCGACGAAGGCATTGGGCGCCTCGTCGCGGCGGGCACTTTACCCTAGCCTAAAGGCAGCACCCCCAGAATCGAGAAAGGAGGGAGAGGCATAGACAAAGCACAACCATTCACGCCTGTAACTATCTGTTTTCGGCAATTGGCCAAAGGCCACAAGTGTTACCTCAAGGAGGAAACCGATGAGACGCGTTCTTGGTGTATTGCTTAGTGCACTGGTCATCGCTGGTCTGTTGGCGGCCTGTGCGCCCCAGACCGTGATCGTCAAAGAGACCGTTGAGGTCGAAAAGGTGGTCAAGGAGACCGTCAAGGAGACCGTGGTCGTTGCGGGCACGCCCAAGGTGGTCGAGAAGGAAGTGACCAAGATCGTCGAAAAGGTGGTTGCTCCTACCGCAACCCCTGTGCCCACCAAGGCGCCCCTGGACAAGGAAGCGCCCATGCTGGCCGCCCTGGTGAAGCAGGGCAAGCTGCCCCCGCTGGCGGAGCGTCTCCCTGCGACGCCGCTGATGGTCCGGGACGGATCGCTGGCCTACAAGGGGGCGATACCTGACTTTTCCGTTGGGGAATATGGCGGGACTCTGCGACTCGCACGCTTCCCCGCGGGCGGCATCGATGTCTTTACCCTGTTCGACGTCAGAGAGCCGCTGATCAAGGGACCCGACATCAGCCTGGAGGGCGCCTATGGCAATGTGCTCGAGGCATTCGAGGTCTCGCCTGACAACAAAGAGTTCACCTTCACCCTGCGCAAAGGCATGAAGTGGTCCGATGGCACGCCGGTGACCATGGACGACGTGAGGTTCACCTTCGAAGACCTGTACATGAACGAAGAGTATCAGGCCACCCCGCCCGGTTGGATGCGCTCGACTGACAAGGCTGGGACGCCGGCCACCTTTGAGGTGATCGATGATTGGACCTTCAAGCTGACCTATACCGCTCCGGGTGGTTCGCTCGTCATGGACCTGGCCCTGGGTGGCCGTGGTGGCAGCTGGCCCGAATACGACCAGTTCCTGAGGCCCAAGCACTACCTCCAGCAGTGGCACCCCAAGTACGCCGACGCCGGTGCCCTGAAGGCGATGCTCGAGAAAGAGGGCATCGAGGCAGACCGGTGGGCGACACTCTTTAACCAGAAGTACTGCAACCACTGGAATATGAGCTTTATTCACGACAGGTGCGTCGGCTTTCCGAACCTCTCACCGTACGTCATGACCCAGGTGACGGTCGAAGCCGGCTCGTTTGAGCGCAATCCCTACTACTGGAAGGTGGATGAAGCCGGTCGCCAGTTGCCCTACATCGACAAGCTCGTAGTGATCACCTTGCCCGATGCGCCGTCAGCTCAGGTCCTCGCCCTCTCCGGCGGTCTGGACATGCTGTATGGCATTGACTTGCTCAAGGCAGCGTTGTTCATGGAGACGGGCAACAAGCTGGGCTATGAGCTCATCCTGACCCTGGGCAGCCATGCCGACGCGATTGGCTTCTTTTTCAACGGCTGCACCAAGGACCCCGTGCTTCACAAGCTCTTTAACGACATTCGCTTCCGCAAAGCGTTGAACTATGCCCTGAACCGGCAAGAGATCAACGATAGCCTCTACCTGGGCTTTGCCAAGATGCCCACCGACATCATGGAGTCGGAGTACAGCCCGCAGAAGGCGAATGCCTTGCTGGACGAAATCGGCATGACCAAGAAGGACGCGGACGGCTACCGGCTTTCGCCGGATGGCAAACCGGTCAAGATACTGGTCGAGGGCCGAGCTGGTGGGGGCCTCTATGGTCAGGAGAAGGGTGGCGAGCTCTTTTGCGAGCACCTGAAAGCGGTGGGCATCAACGCCGAACCCAGGATGACCGATTTGGCCGTGTTGGACGAACGGGGTATAGCCAAGGAGACCCAGATCAACGTCTGGGAAACCTACAATGCCACCGACGCCGACGGCCTGTTCACCAGCCGCCCGTATCCCTTCGAATGGTGCTATGAGTGGAACTGGGTGGAGAGCTCCGGCGACCCCAAGCCAGAGGGCATGCCCGACGAATTCGTCAAGTACATCCAGGCAATAACAGACCGGATCCAGTATGTGCCTCGTTCCCCGGACGACGCCAAGCTGTATGAGACCATCAAGACCTTCTACAAAGACAACTACTGGGTCTTGATCAGCGCGACCAAGCAGCCGGTGCCGATCTGGGTCAACGGCAAGATCGGCAATATCGTGCACGAAGGCACGGGAGTGGGACTGCTCGACGCATTGGCGATCGCATACTTTAAGACGAAGTAGAACGTCAGAGAGAGGAGCGGCCCGAGAAGGCCGCTCCTCTGCCACTATGGGATCCGCCTGATCGGCTCCCCCAATCGCTCTCAACACCTCTCTGTCGTCACGGAGGTGCTGGATGGCAGATCTCTCGATGACTTGCCGTGAGCGCGTGCTCGCCACGGTCAACCACGAGCTTCCAGACAGGGTTCCTGTGCACGTCATGGGCTTTGATGCGGTCGGCCCGTTCTGCGACCGCTTTGGCCTGGACGCGGTCGACGATTTGCGACAGGCCCTAGGGCTGGACGTAGTGTGGATTACCCCGTCTTATGTCGGTCCCGAGATACCCGAGGGCTTGTCGTACTGGGGGACGCACGACATCGGGGACAATGCGGGCTACAGCCAATCGCGACAGCACAATCCCCTTGCCGCTGCCACCACGCCGGCGGAGGTCGAAAGCTTCCCATGGCCCTCTCCCAGTGACTTCTACTACCAGAGCCTGCGGAAGAACGCCGAGATCATCGGGGAACGGGCGGCCGGCCTCAACCTGGGATGGGAACCCGTCTTTTGCCGCATCCTGGACCTATTCGGCATGGAAGCAGGGATGATGCTGATGCGCACCGATCCGAGCCTGATAGAGGCGGCGGTCTGTCATATCGAAGAGTATATCATGGAGAAGACGGTGCGCAGCCTGGATGTGGTCGCTGACCGGGTCGACTTTTACTGGTATGGTGATGACTTTGCGACGCAGAGAGGGATGATGATCCGGCCGGAAGACTGGAAGAGGTTCTTTGCGCCCACTTACCGACGTCTGATCGACAAAGCAAGGGACTATGGTCTAAAGATATGGTTTCACGCCTGTGGGGCCTTTCCGCAGGTCATGCCCGATCTGGTGGACATGGGAATCGATGTCTGGGAGACTTCTCAGGTCCATTTGGCGGGGAACAACCCGGAAAAGCTCAAGCGCGAGTTTGGCCAGCAGATTACGTTCTGTGGCGGCATCAACACTCAGTGGACCCTGCCATTTGGCAACACGGAGGATGTGCGGCGCGAAGTTCGGGAACGCATCGCCGTCCTTGGCAAGGGAGGGGGCTATATCTGCGGCCCCGATCATACGGTGCGCCCCGAGGTGCCGGTGGACAATGTGGTCACCCTGCTGGACGAAGCAAAGAGCTTCAGAGGCCAGGGGTACACCTCATAACATGGCTCTTCCGGGCCTGCGGTGGCCTCAGCCTGGTGGCATCAGCGTTCCCCTGCGATGCCGGTTGTACCTGGGGGGCCATCCAGAAAGGAGAACGGACCCATGCTGAGATACCTTGCACGGCGTTTCGTGATCGTCATCCCGACAGCGCTCGCCGTTTCCTTCATCGTGTTCGTGTTGATGGAGTTGAGCCCCGGCAATTACGTACAGAGACGGGTGGAGAACCTGAGGGCACAGGGTGTCAAGGTTTCTCAGGAAGAGGCAGACAGGTTGATGGCCGAGTGGGGCTTGGACCAGCCCTTCTACATCCGCTACTGGAGGTGGCTGCGGAACATGTCGCGAGGAAACCTCGGCCAGTCCGCGGTGTACGGACGGAGCAACCTGGATCTACTCAAGGAAGCCATGCCCATTTCGGTGACGATTGCCGTGGTCGGGATCCTGATCTCCTGGGCGGTGGCCATACCGGTGGGCATCTATTCGGCCACGCACCAGTACTCGGTCAATGACTACCTGCTGACGCTGCTCAGCTTCTTTGGCCTGGGCACGCCGGTATTCCTGATCGCCCTGCTATTGGCCTGGTTTTCCGTGACACGCTTCGGGTTTGCGCCAATTGGCATCATCGCGCCCGAATACGCCAACCAACCCTGGAGCTGGGCCAAAGCGCTCAACCTGCTTGGGCATCTGGCACTGCCCCTCTTTCTGGCAGGGCTGACCGGCACCGGCGGGCTGGTGCGCACCATGCGCAACAACCTGCTCGATCAGCTTCGCCAGCCCTACGTGACCACCGCCCGCGCCAAGGGTCTGTTGGAGAAACGCCTGCTGCTCAAGTACCCGGTACGCATGGCCATGAACCCCTTCATCAGCGCCCTGGCCTTTGTCCTGCCGGCCATCTTTTCCGGCGATGTGGTGCTCGCTGCTACCCTCGGACTGCCCACCGTCGGGAGTTACATGTACACAGCGGTGGCCCAGGAAGATCCGTACCTGGCCGGAACCCTCCTGCTGTTTTACGCGGTCGTGGTCATGACAGGCACGTTGATCTCTGACGTCATGCTAGCGGTGGTCGATCCCCGCATCCGGCTCGGAGAAGGGGGGTCCAGGTGAGCGCGAACCGGGTGCTTGCATCCTCTCGAACGTTCCTGTCCACATGGATCGAACGGCTCAGGGCCGGGCGAAAAGGCGCTGGCCCGGAAACCGAGGGCGACAGGGATGAAGAGTTCTACTATGCCTCCCAATGGGACTTGATGTGGTGGCGCTTTCGCCAGCACAAGTTCGCCCTGGTTTCAGCGGCCCTGCTGATCGTCCTGTACCTGGTAGCCATCTTTGCCGAGTTCATCATGCCCTACGGAGCCTGGGACCGCGTCTCAGAGGCCGCCCAGGCGCCGCCCACCCGGATCCATTTCCGCTCGCCTGACGGGGCTTTGCGCCGGCCCTTTGTCTATCGCGTCGCACGCAAGGTGGACCGCGCCACCTACCGCTGGAGCTACGTCGAGAGCGAGGACAAAGCGTACCCAATTCGCTTCTTCACGAGAGGTCGACCCTACAAGCTACTGGGACTGATCTCCACCGATCGCCACCTGTTTGGTACGGATGGGGGGGTCGGGGTCTGGCTGTTTGGCCTGGACCTGCTGGGCTATGACATCTTTTCCAGGACCGTCTTTGGCGCCCGCATCTCGCTGTTCATCAGCCTGGTCGGCGTGATACTGACCTTTTTCTTTGGCATCCTGATCGGCGGTATCGCCGGGTACGCGGGAGGGTTGGTCGATTGGGGCTTGGAGCGGGTGGGCGAGCTGCTACGAACGATACCCACCCTGCCTCTCCTGGTGATGCTCTCCGGGGTTATCCCCAAGTCGTGGCCGATCGTGCAGACCTATTTCGTGATGACTATTATCCTTTCTTTCGTCGGCTGGGTTGGCCTGGCGCGGGTGGTGCGCGGCAGATTGCTGTCGATGCGTGAAGAAGACTTTGCCCTGGCGGCCCAGGTGACCGGCTGCAGCAACTTGCGCATCATCTTCCGCCACCTTCTGCCGGGGTTCATGAGCCACCTGATCGCCTCGTTGACGCTGTCCATCCCGGCCATGATCTTGGGTGAGACGTCGCTGAGCTATCTGGGCCTGGGCCTGTACCGCCCCGCGGTGAGCTGGGGCGTTATGCTGGCGGACACGCGTGACATCCAGGCCATCGCCCATTTGCCCTGGATGCTGATCCCCGCTGTGTGGGTGTTGGTGACCGTCTTGCTGTTCAACTTTTTCGGCGATGGCCTCCGCGACGCCGCTGATCCACATAGGATGTGATCATGGATACGAGTGCAGTGCAAGCATCACAGCAGCTTTTGGAGGTCCGAGATCTGCAGGCCTACTTTTACCTGCACGAGGGGACGGTGCGCGCCGTGGATGGGGTCAGTTTTGACGTCTGTTGCGGGCGCACCTTGGGCGTGATCGGCGAATCTGGCTGCGGCAAGTCGGTGACCGCGCAGGCGATCCTGCGCCTGGTGCCCGAGCCCCCGGGCCGGATCGTGGGCGGTCACATCTGGCTTCACCCTCCCGAGACGGATGCCGGGCCGGGGGCCGCGGTGGACATCGCGGCTTTGGACTCAACCGGCGACGAGATACGTGCCATTCGCTGGAAAGAGATCGCCATGATCTTTCAGGAGCCCATGACCTCCTTCTCCCCCATCCACACCGTCGGCGACCAGATCACCGAGGCCATGTTGATCCACCTGCCGCAGATGACCCGCCAGGAGACGCGCGATCGGGCGATTGAGCTCCTCGATTCGGTCGGCATTCCCAAGGCAGACCAGTTGGTCGATGCCTACTCCTACCAGCTCTCAGGCGGAATGCGCCAACGCGCGATGATCGCCATGGCGCTGTCATGTGGGCCGCGGCTCCTGATCGCCGATGAACCGACGACCGCCCTGGATGTGACCATCGAGGCGCAGATCCTGGCGCTGCTCAAGGAGCTCAAGTCTCGTCTCCAGATGGCCATGATGTACATCAGCCACGACCTGGCGGTGATCAGCGAAGTGTCGGATGACGTGATGGTCATGTACCTGGGTGTGGTGGTCGAGACGGCCAGCGCCATCACGGTGTTTGACCGACCCCTTCATCCGTACACCCAGGCCCTGCGGCGCTCCATCCCCACCCTGGAAGGAGAGATCACCCGCCTCACACCCATCGCCGGGACGCTGCCCAGGCCATACGCCACCCATGCCGGATGCCGGTTCTACAGCCGCTGTGAATCGCGTATGGAGGGAGAATGCGATCGCACCCCGCCAGAACTGATCGAGGTTGCGCCAGGGCACAAGGTGAGATGCCACAAATACGTTTCAGCCTAGCCCTCCTATACTCCTAAGGAGCATGACCCGTGGGTAGTGAAAACGACGTCTTGCTGGATGTGAAAGACCTGCACAAAGCCTTCTCTCTGAAAGGGGGCGGCTTTCTCCGCCGCACGGTAGGCTACATTCGGGCAGTCGACGGGGTTTCCTTTTCCGTGGCCAGGGGTGAGACCGTCGGGGTGGTCGGCGAGTCCGGCTGCGGCAAGACAACCCTGGGTCGCTGCATCGTGCGCATCTACCAACCGACCAGCGGCGAGATTGCCCTCTACCTCGGTGACCGGTCCCTGGCCGTCCACCAGTTGCGGAGAGAAGACAGTCGCCTCTTTCGCTCCAGCGTGCAGATGATCTTCCAGGATCCCTATTCGTCCCTCGACCAGCATATGAACATCCTGAGCCTGGTCGGAGAGCCCCTGCTGGTCAACGGCATTGCCAGAGGCAAAGAGATTGAGGAGCGGGTCGCGGAGATGATCCGGCGGGTGGGGCTGCACATCGAACACCTGCGCCGCTTCCCGCACAGCTTTAGCGGCGGGCAGCGCCAGCGCATCAGCATCGCCCGCGCGCTGATCGTCAACCCCAAGCTGCTGATCGCCGACGAGCCGGTGTCAGCCCTGGATGCCTCTATCCAGGCGCAAATCCTGAACTTGCTGATCGACCTGCAGCAGGAGTTCAACCTGTCCTATCTGTTTATCACCCACAACATGAGCGTGATCCGCTATGTCAGCGATCGCATCGTGGTGATGTACGCCGGGAAACTGGTAGAAATGGCCCCCAAGGAGGTGCTGCTGACAGAGCCCAGGCATCCCTACACCGAGGCCTTGTTGAGCTCAGTGCCCAGGGTCTCGCGGCGTGATGGCGTCCGCACGGTGACGTACGGTGAGCCGCCGGACCTGCTGCATCTTCCTCCAGGGTGTGTGTTCCATCCCCGCTGCAGGTATGCCCAGGGTATCTGCAAGGAAGAGCAACCCAAGCTGCGGCCGATAGGCTTGGGTCGCTTTGTGAGCTGTCACCTGGCAGATGACCTGCAGTTGTGGGGGGTGCAATCCTCGCCCCGACCGATGTCGCTTAGCTAACCCACCGACACCAACGAGGTGTGCGTTCCACCTACCCAGGAGCGACCGATGCAGAGCGCCCACATAACCCTATCACACCTGACCCAGCGCGAACGCTTTTGCCGGCTCTATGACTTTCAAAGAGTGGACCGCCTGGTGCGTTGGGAGGCCGTGGCCTTTTGGCAGCAGACGGTCGACGAGTGGAAGACTGTTGGTGGGCTTCCGCCGCACGTTGACGTCGACAGTGTGTTGGCCCACTTTGACATGGACCCCAGGCCGACGGTCAGCGGCGGGCTGGGTTTCACCTCCATGCAGCTCTCCGGGCCGGCGGTGGGTTGGCACGTGCTCGAACAAGATGAGCATTCCCAGGTGATCGAGGACGACCTTGGCGCACTGCAGCGCATCCGCACCGACGGCACCAGCATGCCGCAGTTCCTGCGCTTCTCGGTCCAATCCGACGCGGACTGGCGACAAAAGATCAAGCCACGCTTGCGCCCGGAGACACACCCCTACGGCAACCTGGATGCCGAGTTGGCAGCGTGCGCCAGAGAGCCCGACGCGCCGGTTGGGCTGTGGCTGGTCGGATTGTATGCCTTCTGGCGCAATTTCTGGGGCGAGGTCAACCTGGCGTACGCCTTTTATGACGCACCGGACACGCTGCATGACATGGCTGCGACCTGGCTGCGCATGCATGGCGAATGTACCCCCCGTCTGCTCGAGGCGATCCAAATCGACTGGACGCTCCTCCACGAGGACATGGCGGCCAAAGGGGGGCCGCTGATCGGCCCCCGAACGTTCGATCAGTTCATGGCGCCCTACTATCGAGAGCTGCTGGCCCACCTGCGCCACCTCGGGCAACACCGGCTGGCGGTGGACTCGGATGGCAACAATGGGCCGGTACTGGAGTGCTTTGCCGATCTGGGGATCAATGGGTTGTACCCCTTTGAGGTGGCCGCCGGGTCCAATGCGTTGGCCTTCCGCGAGCGGCACCCGCAGTTCTGGATCTGGGGCGCAGTCGACAAGCGCGTGCTGCTCGGCACGCGGGATGATATCGAGCGTGAGGTGATGTCCAAGGTGCCCAAGCTCTGGGAGCAGGGCGGGTTCATCCCCTCCATTGATCATTCCGTTCCTCCATGTCCCCAAGAGAACTTTCAGATCTTTCTGGACCTGGTGCGCAGCATCTGCCGCTAACGGAGAACGCTCTTATGAATAGCCGTGATCGATTCCTGCGCATCATGCGTTACGAGCCGGTAGACCGCCTGCCGGTGCTCGCACTGGAGCCGTACGAGGAGGACGCCGTCAAGAGGTGGCACAGCGAAGGCCTGCCGGGGGATCGTGACCCGGTAGGCTTTCTCGGCATGTCTCGGCTGGTCCATGTACCGGTGAACCTGGGGCCCATACCGCCCTTCCCGCAGGAGGTCATCTCGGAGGACGACGAGTCCATCGTGATGCGCTCGAGTTTGGGCGCACTGGTCCGCCACCACAAGAGCAATCCGTCCATGTTCTATGGCCACATCGACCACCCGGTCAAGACTCGGGAGGACTGGGAGGCATACCGGGAGCGTTTCCGCTACGATACGCCCGGCCGGCTGGCCGGCGGTTGGGCTACAGGGGCCTGGTCGAGCTACAACGCGTGCGAGGATCCGGTTGGCCTATCCATCTTTCCGTTCTTCTTCCGCCTGGGATTCTACGCCATGGGCATGGAGCGGTTCCTGACCGCTTTCTATGACATGCCAGACCTCATACACGAGATGTTCGCGCACTGGGGCGAGTTTGTACTTAACGTCATCCGGCCGGTTCTGGAAACGGTGCGCCTGGACTTTGTGACGTTCGGCGAAGACCTGGCCGGCAAGAACGGCCCTCTGATATCACCGCGGGTGTATGCAGAGTTCTGGCGTCCCTACCAGGACCCCATTCTCCGGCTCTTGCGAGAGCACAAAGTGCCGGCGATCTGCCAATGGAGTTCCGGGCGTTTCCACGAGCTGCTGCCCGACATGCTGGAGGAGGGATTCAACTGCACGTGGCCCCTCGAGGTGATGGCCGGAATGGATGCCTTGGACCTGCGACGTCGGTTTGGCCGGCGCCTGCTCTTGGCAGGCAACATCCGGAAGGAGGCCGTCATCGCCGGCCCGGAAGCCATCGACCGCGAGATCGAGCGCCTCATGCCGCTCATCCGGGAAGGTGGATTTCTCCCCGCCCTGGACGACATGGGGGCACCGGACATGCCCTTCGCTCACTACCGGCACCTAATTCATCGGCTTCAGGACATCCGCATGGCCTGAGAATGGATCCATGTAACAGATTGAGGAGGCTGAACTCGTGTTAAGTGAAGCGGTCATATTCGTACGACCTGAGGAAGTGATCGTCGACCGGGTCACCATCCCCGATCCCGGGCCGACCGATGTCCTCGTCGAGATCGAGCACTCTTCGATCAGCATCGGTACCGAGCGCTGGTGTCTGCTTGGCAAGATCCAGACCGGCACGGATCGGCTGATCGAGTTCCCGTGCGTTCCGGGCTACCAGGCCGCGGGCGTTGTCCGCGAGGTGGGTTCGGAGGTGCATGGCATCCGGCCGGGCGAGCGGGTCTTTAGCAGCAGCGGCCGGCTGGCTCAGGAGGGGCTGCTCTCCTGCTGGGGTGGACACCTCCACCACCACGTCACTGACGCGGCGTCACTCATCAAGCTGCCGGACGGCGTCTCCACCCGCGAGGCCGCCGGGCTGGTCCTGGCCCAGGTGGGCTACAACGGTGCCTCTCGGCCACGCGTCGAGGCCGGCGACGTTGCCGTCGTCATCGGCGACGGCCTCGTGGGCCAGTATGCCGGCCAGGTGCTGCGCCACCGCGGCGCCCACGTGGTCCTCTCCGGCCACCACGACGAGCGCCTGGCTCTCGGTGCGCGCTACGCGGCCGCCGAGACCGTCAATAGCAGGGACCAGGACCTGAAGGACTACGTCCTCAGCCGTTACCCCAGTGGGGTGCCGATCAGCGTTGAGACGGCAAGCAAGCGTGAGCTCATCCGCCTGGCGGTCGAGTTGCTCGCATACGACGCGCAGTTCGTCCTGCTCGGCTACTACCCGCCGGGCGAATGCCTGATTGACACCCACTGGGTGCGTGCCAAGGAGACCACCGTCTACTGCCCGAACGCCATCGCGCGGGAGCGCATGGAGCGCACGCTCGCGCTGATCGACCAGGGCCACATGCACGTGGCAGAGCTGATTACCCACGACTTCCCGGCCGCGGAAGCCCCCGAGGCCTACCGGATGATCCTGGAGAAGTCGGCGCCTTTCCTCGGCGTCGTGCTCGACTGGACAGCTCTGTGACTGTGCACACACTCTGCACCAGGGGGGTTGCATGCGCACCTGGGCTGTAGTATTCCCTGAGGCAAACGATCTGGGGTTGGCGGAGGTCCAACTGCCCGCGCTCGAGCCGGACGACGTGCTGATCCGCACCGAATGCTCCTTCGTGAGCACCGGCACGGAGCGCTGTACGTGGCAGGGCAAGATGGGGTGGCGGGGCGGCGAATTCGCCTTCCCGATCGTCCCGGCCTACCGGAAAGTCGGACGGGCAGAGGACGTCGGCGCGGACGTCACCCGGTTCGCACAGGGCCAGCACGTCTTCATGACCACCAGCCAGTTCACGGCCATGGCGTTGCGCTCCCAGGGCACGCACGTTTGGCTGGCTGGACAGCACGACGCCCGTCTGGCGCTGGCCTTGGGCCGTTCGGCCGCCGGATCGTCAACACGCGTGACCACAACCTGCTGGAGCCCGTGCTGGCTGCCCACCCGGGCGGCGTGGATGTCGTGGTCGAGACGGTCTGCCGACCCGAGGATACGCCCCAATACGTACGCATGCTCCATCGGTGGGGCCAGCTCGTGATCGCGGCCTATCACCCGGACACCTACTGGGTCGACCTGGCCCCTGTGCAGGACAAGGAGATCACCATTCACACCACAGGCGGCTGGACTCGCGAGCGAATGGAGGCCACCATCGCAGGCATGGTCGCTGGCAAGCTCTGGTGGAACCGCTCATCACGCACCGCGTGCCTTGGCGGGATGCTGTCGGGGTCTACGAGCGCGTGGTGCGCGACAAGGCCCAGGATTCGCTGGGTATCGTGATCGATTGGCGCCAGTCGCCCCGGGTGCACCACCCCCCGCACCCATTCTCGAAAGGAGTTGTAGAACCGATGAAAGGTATTCAGATCGTTGCCCCCAGGACCACCAAGCTCGTCGGTGTCCCCGTCCCGCAGATCGCCGACGATGAGGTGCTCGTCAAGGTCAAGGCCTGCGTCACTTGCGCCCACTGGGATATGACCATCTACCGGGGAGTCGATATCTTCGAGCGCCCCGGCTATCCCAAGTATCCCATCCCCGTGGGCTACCCTGGCCATGAGATGTCCGGTGAGGTGGTCGAGGTCGGGCCGGCCGTCACGAAGTTCGCCGTCGGCGACCGCGTGGCCTCCGTCGTCACGGGCGGTGAGCACGTCATGGGTTTCTATGTGGAGTACATCAACCGCCCACAGGACACCATCGCCAAAGTGCCCGACAATGTCTCCGACGACGCTGCCGCCTCACTGGAGATGTCGCGCTACGTCGCCTCCCACCTGAGTGTGCTCGATGTCCGCGGCCTGCGCACGGCCGTCGTCGGCCTGGGCTCGGCCGGCCTGATCGCACTGCAGGAGCTCAAGGGGATGGGCGCTGGCGAAGTGCTAGCGGTTGACGTCATTGACGATCGGCTCGCGCTTGCCCGCCAGCTCGGCGCCAGCGGCACCATCAACAGCGCCAAACCCGAGGAGCTGCAACAGCTCAAGGACCAGCCGCTACAGGCCAGCGTCGATTGCACCGGCGCGGCGGCCGGGCTCCAGATCGCGCTCGACCACACGCATGGGCCCGTGGTCATGTACGGGGTCGTCCACGGCGACGCCGTCATCAGCACCCGCCACTGGTCCGCCGGTACCTACATCCCCAAGCGCAAGTCGCCCGATGCGCAGGACACGGCCTTCGTGCAGACGCTCTGGCGCAACGGCCAGCTCGACACCGAGAAGTTGATCGGCGCCCGCCTGCCCTTCGAGGAGTATGCTAAAGGCATCGAGATGCTGATGGACAAGCAAGCAGTCCGCGTCTTATACTATCCGGGCTAGCAGCTGGCGGCCCGTGCGGACAGTCGATACGGAACGCAAGAGTAGCTGAGCTAGCAGGCAATGGACCGGCGGCTCGGCCCACGTCGTCGACGACCAGGGGATCGTGTTCCTGTTCAACCCCAATAAAGAGACCCTGCATGTCGCTTTCGAGCTGAGCGCCGAGGGCATTGGCCTCAGGGAGGGAGGCGAGTACGAGATCTGGCAGGAACACCCGGAGTCTGAGAAGCGCCTCTGCGCCCGGTCTGGCGAAGGGGTGCGCTGGGAGGTGCCCAGCGAGAGCGCGGTAGTGCTGCGCCTCACGCGCGCGAGAGAATAGGTCGTAAGGTCTGGCAGATGAGCGACCAGACGGCACGGACACATCGCGAGCAGTTCCGCAGGCTCTATGATTTCCAGAAGGTGGATCGCCACGTGCACTGGGAGGCAATGGCCTTCTGGCAGCAGGCGGTCGACGAGCGGAAGGGGACCGGCGGTCTACCCGACGATGCTAAGCGCCAGGGGATCAAGGCCTACTATGACTTGGAGGCCCGGCCAACCGTCACCGGCGGGCTGGGATTGACCTCCATACAGATCTCCGGGCCGGCGGCAGAATGGCACGTGGTCGAGGAGGACGAGCACTCCCGGCCGATAGGGGACGACCTGGGCGCCTCCAGACGATTTCGAGCGCTGGCGACCTCTGCTCTAAACGATGCGGACGAACTTCAGTATTCCTCAAGGAGGAGACATCCGTGCATGGCAAGGTGAATATGGCCGTTTTCGGCCAAGAAGACGCTCTGTTTGTCCCCGGAGGATACTCTGTCCGGGACCTGGTGGGGTGGGAACTGCGACAGTTCGCCGGCGATGACGGACGAGACCCGGCCAGCCTGTCGCAGTTGCGAAAGGAGGCAGCGCTCCCCGACGAGCCATACAACTGGAGCCTCGGCCGCTTGGGGAAAGACGCGCAGGCAGTGGATGAGGCCACGCTGCTCGAT
>Ga0315274_10001899_pt1 | contig 32088 bp, 22 predicted proteins | sample YL17G02_20_MG_FD_203700 | JGI IMG/M metagenome (GOLD analysis project Ga0315274, IMG submission 203700) | Sediment microbial communities from Yellowstone Lake, YNP, Wyoming, USA - YL17G02_20 | ecosystem: Environmental > Aquatic > Freshwater > Lake > Sediment | place: USA: Wyoming | collected...
CGGAGCAGGTCTTTCACTATCGGCGGGGCGAGCCGGGGCGCTGGCGGGAGAATGTGCCCGCCTGGGACATGGTGGTTTACCGCGGGTTGTATGAAGGTATCGATCTTCGGGTGACAGGCCGGCAGGCAGGAGTCAAGTACGAGTTCATGGTGGCGCCGGGAGCTGACTGGCGGCAGATCCGTGTGCGCTACGAGGGAATCGAGCGGTTGGTGTGGCGCGAAGATGGCACCCTGTTCCTGCACCTGGGCGAGGGTTGGGCGGCACTGACGGACGGCGCGCCCTTGATCTATCAGGAGGTGGGGGGCCGGTCGAAGGAGGTCTCGGGGCGCTTCCTCTTGCTGGCTGACAAAACGTGTGCCTTCGACATCACGGGCGACTACGATCCGGAGCGCCCGTTGGTCATCGACCCCGAAATCGAATGGTCCACCTATCTCGGGGGGAGCGACGGCGACTCCGGCCAGGGTCTCGCCGTAGACAGCACGGGCTGCATTTTCGTGACGGGCACGACCATGTCCAGCGGTTGGGTCAGTGGCGGATTTGATGAAACGTTCGATGGCACTAGCGACGTATTCGTGGCGAAACTCAGCCCAGCCGGGGCACACCTCTGGTCCACTTACCTCGGTGGGAGTGATGAGGACGCAGGCACAGGCATCGCCGTGGACCGGATGGGCAACGTCTTCATCACTGGCTGGACCAAGTCCAGTGGCTGGGTCCGCGGCGGGTTTGATACGAGCTGGAACGGCGGAAGCTGGTTGGGCGACGCCTTCGTCGTGAAGTTGAGCGCGGCCGGAGAACACTTATGGTCGACCTACCTCGGCGGTGAGTCAGGTGACGCGGGCAACGCTATTGCGGTGGACAGCGCGGGAAATGTCCTGGTGGCCGGCGAAACCTCATCCGACGGCTGGGTCCGCGGCGGGTTTGACACGAGCCGTGAAGGGCATGCAGGTTTTGTGGCCAAGCTTAGCCCCGCAGGAGCGCACCTCTGGTCCACCTACCTCGGCAACTTCTTGACTTTCGCGTATGGTATCGCCGCGGACGGCGCCGGCAACGTTCTCGTGTGCGGTGCCACCCAACCGCTCTCAGATTGGGTTAGCGGCGGGTTCGACACAAGTCAGCATGGCAATGCGGACGCCTATGTCGTGAAGATCAGCCCCGCGGGGAAGCACCTTTGGTCCACCTACCTGGGTGGAGGCGGCATGGACATAGCCAACGGCATCGCCGTGGACAGCTCGGGCAACGTGTTGGTGGTCGGCCTAACGCAGTCCGACGGCTGGGTCAGCGGCGGGTTTGACACGACCTTCCACGGTGAGAACACCGGTTACGGCGACGCGTTTGTGGTCAAGCTCAGCACAGCGGGGGAGCACCTGTGGTCCACCTACCTCGGCGGCAGTGAACCTGACACTGGAGAAGGCATCGCCGTGGACGGCTCGGGCAACGTGCTGGTCACTGGCGCCACCAAGTCCTGCGATTGGGTTAACGGCGGGTTCAAAACCATCTGCGAGGACCGCTACGATTCAAAGGCGTTTGTTGCCAAACTCAGCTCCACAGGGGCACACCTGTGGTCCACGTACCTGGGCGGAAACAATGGCGACGGCGGGTCGGGGATCGCGGTGGACGATCCGGGTCACGTCGTCGTCGCCGGCTGGACCGACTCCAGCGGCTGGGTCGGCGGTGGGTTTGACACGAGCTACCACGGCGGCACCGACGCCTTCGTAGCCAGAATCTCCGACCCTCTGGTGACGGGTGACGTTGGAGCCCTCCAGGTCCTAGTTGACCCGCCGGAGGCGTGCAACGCTGGAGCGCGATGGCGGCGCATCGGCGCTTACATGTGGCACCTGAGTGGCGACACCGAAACCGGCATCCCCGTCGGGACTCAGATAATCGAGTTCAAGGAGGTGGACTTTTGGGACAAGCCGGCCAACCTGACCGTGAGCATCGTCAAGGACGACATAGCGCGTGTCAGTGCCAGATACGTCCGGCAGGCCGGTTCATTGCAGGTCACGATCAGCCCGCAGGAAGCGATCGACACTGGCGCGCAATGGCGGCGCACGGGAACCACAAACTGGTTCAACACGGGGGAGACTGAAAATGGAGTTCCGGCAGGCGTGTGTGCTGCCGAGTTCAAAGACCTGCTTGGCTGGATTGCGCCCGCGCCTCTGAGCCTGACAATCACCAATAGCCAGACGACGAGTGCGAGTGCAACGTATGAACGGTCGGCAGTGAATCTCGTATGGTCCACTTACGTGGGTGGAGAGGAGGATGACGGGATCAACGCGATCGCTGTGGATCGGGATGGAAACGTTCTAGTGACCGGGACGACCATTTCCAGCGGTTGGGTCAGCGGCGGGTTTGACACGAACCACCACGGGAATGTGGACGCCTTTGTTATGAAAATCAGCCCCGCCGGGAAGCATCTCTGGTCCACCTACCTTGGTGGAGATGGTGAGGACGGAGGGTCCGGGATCGCCGTGGACGGCGAGGTGAACGTGTTGGTAGCTGGCACGACTGGGTCGAGCGGCTGGGTCAGCGGCGGGTACAACACCGTGTTTGGCGGTTTCTATCGTGACGCCTTTGTCGCGAAGCTTAGTGCAAACGGGGCGCACCTGTGGTCCAGTTACCTCGGCGGGCCCCAGGACGAATTTGGCAGCGGCATCGCCGTAGACGGGCTAGGCAACGTACTTGTGACCGGTTCTACGTGGTCGTCCAATTGGGTCAGCGGCGGCTTCGACACGGACTATCACGGGCAGGGGGGCGATCTGCCTGATGGCTTTGTCGTCAAGCTCAGCCCGGCAGGGGCCCATCTGTGGTCCACCTACCTGGGTGGGGGCAACGCGGACAACGGTAACGGTATAGCTGTGGACAGCAAAGGCAACGCCCTCGTAACAGGTGACACCAAGTCCCCAGGCTGGACCAGCGGTGGCTTCGACACTACTTACAATCCCGGGCCGCCCGCCTTCGCGGATGCTTTTGTGGCGAAGCTCAGTCCGGACGGGGCCCAACTGTGGTCCACCTACTTCGGCGGAGACATCCCCGATTACGGACACAGCATCGCCGTGGACGCGGTTGGCAATGTACTGGTAACGGGCACGACTTGGTCCGCTTGGGGCCCATTGGATTGGAATGAGGATGCTTTCGCTCTCAAGACGAGCCCCGACGGGGCCTACCTGTGGTCCACGTACCTCGGCGGTCGCGACGTCGAATATGGACTCGGCATCGCCGTGGACGCGGTTGGCAACGTACTGGTGACGGGCTCTACTTGGTCCTCCGGTTGGGTCGAAAGGGGATTTGACGGCAGTTACAACGGGAATGAGGATGCTTTCGTTTTCAAGATGAGCCCCGACGGGGCTCGTCTTTGGTCCTCCTACATCGGAGGTGGCGACAGTGATGTTGGCTACGGGATCGCCGCGGACCGTAAGGGCAACATCTTTGTGGGCGGCGCGACCCGGTCCAGTGGTTGGGTGGCCGGGGGCTTTGACACTAATTTCCACGGAGGCTGGTCCGCTGGCACAGACGGCTTCGTGACGAAGATTAGCGAGGGTCCGGGCCAGAGTGATATCAGAGTGACCACCGTTGCTGTCGATGCGGGAAATGGGAAGTTGGAGTTCGAGGCCGCGGGGTACGCGATGGCGGGACTGGCCGTGGAAACGACCGACTCCTTGGCAAACCCCATCCACTGGGCTGTAGAGTCAAACGCAACGATTACGCCCATTGCGCCCGGGCGATTTGCTGTTCAGCTTCCCCTTCGCGGAGGCACGTGCTATTGCCGCATTCGGGCATCGCAGTGAGCGCTATGAATCCAATCGAGCTTCTGAATCAGATGATTCACTGATCTGCACGAAACGGCTGGACCTATGAAAGGACTAATCTGGCTTTACGTCGTCTTAAGCTGCTTAAGCCAGCAAGGGTCGAACGGCACTGAGCTTGACAAGTCGAACGTGGAGGAATTGATCCGGCTGGTCGAATCGAGCAGGGAAGCCCGGCTCAAGGCGATTCTGCGGTTGAGGGACATCGGCGATGAGCGGGCCATCCCGGTTCTGTCGAGGGTCCTGGACAAATCCAGAGGCTACAATTCAGCCTGGAGGTTTGCGGCGGTACAGGCGTTGTGTTGCATCGGCACGGACACAGCCCACGAGCTCCTGAAGGAAAATGTCTTGAGCCTCGACTATGCGTTGGATGCCAGCGTGCAGTGTGCATTCGAGTGGGGCATGAATGCGGCCAAACGAGACCAATTCATCGCTCGGTACCACCTGCAAAACATCTCCACGAACCTGTCCATGTCTCTCAAGGTTGAGCCCTTGAAGAAAGCCGGGCGTAGTGTGTTCGCGTTTGAGGTTGCGGTCTGCAATACGTCAGATCGGCCCGTGAAGGTTCTAAGACCGGAAGATCACTTTGGAAAGCTCGTGCTGTTGGCCACCATGGATGGCCATTTCGTTGAACGGGTTGAGGCCCGGCACAGCGCGTGGCACAAGCCTGTCTGGCGGGAGTTGAAACCAGGGAGGATCCTGAGAATCCGCTTCCAGGGTCTGCTTCAGCGAAGAGCCGATTTATCCGGAGTCCTGCCCCGCTCACGATACCGCAGCCCCGGCACGCTTGGTCTTGACTTTGGGGAGACCATCCACATCATCGATCTGCCCGGAAAGATGCTGGTTCAGGGGTACTTCTTTTTGGCCGGGGAAAGCCGTTACACCGCCTTAATGTGGGCAGGCGGCAAGCCGAGGAAAAAGCTTGCCTTTGAAAGCGCGACCGCCAGTGCGGGGCGGTTTCTCAACATTGTGGAACTCACGCACGTCGTAGAGGAGGATCCGGACATGTGGGTCGGCCGGATCGTTTCCCGACCCGTCGTAATCGACTTGTCGAGCGAACGGGCCAATGACCGGCCGGACGTGACTGAGCGCTTCGCTCCAAGAGACCCACAGGAAGTTGAGCTGCTGTGGGATAAGCCACAAGAAGACTACGTCGTGATTGGTCATTTTCACTCCCGGGGAGACAGTCCCAAGTCCATACGGAAACGAGCCGCCAGGATCGGCGCGGACGCCGTGATCGTCACGCCGCTCGCCGGTGAGTCCGTGAAAGTTGATACCCCATCCCGGATGCCGCAATTGTCCCGCCCATATTCCCGAATTGTCGGGGAAGCGATTCGGTACAAATGACAACTCCAAGCACCCAACCGAGAAACCATTCCGCACCCGGGCGCTCTGGTGCACTCAAAGGGCGCGAGCGCTTCCGGATTGTGGAGCATGATCGAAGCGGTACTGACGACGTTTGCGGGTTTCACGCCCGCGGAAAGGATGGAGGCAGCTTATGAAAAAGGCGGAGCCGGATCGAATTTCCAACACAAGAGAGAAACGGGACGGTTTGCAGTGGGCTCTCGCTGAGGCACGGCGTGGCTGCCTCGCGCCGACGCGCAAGAAGTCCTGGCGGATGGCCCTGCTACCCTCCGCCCTGTTGGGCCTACTTGGAGTGGCGCGGGGCATGGCCATGGATCTGGACCCGAAGCTGGTGGGAAGTTGGCCACCTTATCCTCAAGGTTTCGCAGAGGCGGTGGTCATCGCCGGGGACTATGCTTACGTCGCCGCTGGCGCCAGCCCGACCGCTGGAGTCGGAGGGCTAATCATCATCGACATCATCGACCCAGCGAATCCCAAACCGGTGGGCGGCGTTGCCACGAGCGGCTATGCACAGGGCGTCGCCGTGTCCGGTACCCATGCGTTTGTCGCCGCTGCAGAGGCTGGCTTGCAGGTGATCGACATTCGAAACCCAGCCAGTCCCCAGAGGGTGGGCAGCTACCAGACCAGCGATTCTGCCACTGATGTGGCCGTGTCCGGCAACTATGCTTATGTAGCCGCCTGGATGGCTGGCCTGGAAGTGATTGACGTTAGCAATCCAGCCAGCCCCCAGAAAGTGGGCGGCTGCCTGACCAACGTTTCGGCGCGAGGCGTCGCTGTGGTCGGCAAATATGCCTACGTCGCGGGCTACGCCCGTGGGTTGCAGGTGATCGATATCAGCAATCCGGCAAATCCCCACTTAGTGGGCGTCTGCGAAACGGCTTCCGCCCGAAAGGTTGCCGTGTCCGGCCAGTATGCCTATGTCGCGGATTGGCCGGCCGGCTTGCGCGTGATCGACATCAGCGACTCGTCACATCCCCGGCTAGTAGGCGGCTACTCCACTGATGGCTTTGCCTCCAATGTCGCCGTCTTCGGCAACCGTGCTTACGTGACGGATTCCGCGATGCAGGATCCCCTCACCCAATCCTTTGTCGGCGCTGGCGTGCACGTGGTCGACATCAGTAACCCGGCCAATCCGCAGCGGGTGGGCGCTTACGTCGCGGGCGCTTACGTCAATGACGTTGTGGTGACCAGCAGCTACACTTATCTGGCAGCCAGCGAGGCAGGCCTGCAGATCATCAACATCAAGGATGCGTCCAACCCCCTGCGGGTGGGCGGTTATGGCACCAGCGGCCAGATTGTCAGCGTGACCGTGTCCGGCAACCTTGCTTACGTGGCGGATGGGGCGGCTGGTCTGCAGGTGATTGACATCACCAATCCGGCACATCCCCAGTGGGTGGGAGTCTGCGATACCAGCGGGTCGGCAACTGGCGTAGCCGTATCGGGTAGCTATGCCTACGTGGCGGACGGGACGGCTGGTCTGCAGGTGATCGACGTCAGCGATCCCGCCAGCCCCCAGAGAGTGGCGGGGTACGTCACCAGCAGTTGTGCGTGCAGAGTGGCTTTGTCCGGCGACTATGCCTACGTCTCCGGCTGCAGCCTGGCGGTGATCGACATCCGGGATCCCACCAACCCAAAGCCCGTTTACGACCCGGGTAACCCCGTCGGTGGCACTATGTGTGCCGACGGTGGGATCGTCGTGTCCGGCGACTATGCGTACAGAGGGCTGGTAGTCTATAGCATCAGTGACCCGGCTAATCCCAGGATGATAGGCTACTTTGACCCCTGGTGGTTGAGGGCCCCAACACATGGCGTTGCCCTATCCGGCAACAATGCCTACGTGGGGAATGACTATGACGGTCTGTTGATAATCGACGTCAGTAAGCCTGAAGCTCCCGAGCTTGTGGGACAGTACTACACGAGCTACTACCTGGGCGGTCATGTTCATGGCGTGGCCCTCTCGGGCAACCATGCCTGTCTGGCCAATTTCCCATACTACGATTTCGACATTGACGCTTACGTAGGTGGTGGCTTGGATATAGTCGACATCAGCGATCCCGCCAACCCCCAGCGGGTCGGAAGTTACGCTACCAGCGATTTCGCCAGCGACGTTACCGTCTCTGGTGGCCATGCTTACGTAGCAACTGGCGACAGGATGCTGGTGATCGACCTGAGCCGCACGGCCAAACCGCCGCAACTGGGCGGGTGCGCGAGCACGAATTACGGCGTTAGCCTCACCGCGTCCGGGAACTACGCCTACGTGTCGGGTTCCTGGCAAGAGGGAACGAAGTATGTTTCCGGCTTGCAGGTGATCGACATCTCGAACCCGGCCAATCCGCAGCGGGTGGGCGGCTGCAAGGCCGCTTCCTCGGACGAGTACTACGTCGCGGTTGCCGGCCAGTATGCCTACGTGGCGGGAGACGATGCGGGCTTGCAGGTGATCGACATCAGCAACCCGACGAATCCCCAGATCGTGGGCGTCTATTTCACCAATGATTGCGCCAGAGGGGTCGCCGTGTCCGGCCACTACGCCTTCCTGGCGCACCCTGGAGACTTCGATACTGCCACGCAAAGCTACCCTGACAACAGTTTGTTGGTGTTCGACATCACGGACGCCGTCCATCCACGGCGCGTTGCAGAATATCCGGTCGGAGGGTTCGCCCGCGGTGTGGCTGTATCCGAGACTTATATCTACCTGGCGGATGGCGACGCGGGCCTGGTGGTGATTGACGTCAGCAACCCGGGCGATCCCCGGCGGTTGGGTACGTGTGAAACCAGCGGGTTTGCCATTGGTGTCGCCGTATCCGGAAAGCATGCCCTTGTGGCGGACGGGTCGGCTGGTTTGCAGGTGATCGACATTAGCAATCCAAGGGCGCCCCGGCTCGTGGGCAGTTGCCGCACCCAGGGGGCTGCCTATGATGTGGCTGTGAACGGCCAGTACGCCTACGTCGCCGGCCGGTCGGCCGGGCTGCAGGTGATCGACATCAGTGACCCGGCACAGCCCCGGCGGGTGGGAGGGAATACGGCCGTCTCTGCGTCTGACGTTGTCGTGAGTGGCGATCGCCTGTTCGTGGCGGGTTCGGACGGGCTACGGGTACTCGACTTGTACCACTCGATCCACCTCGAGGCTCTGGCAGATCTCGCCCAAGGTGCACTCCGGTTGCGCGTTGATGGGACGCCGGGACTCAGTCTGACAATCCAGAGGAGCGAGGATTTGCGGGATTGGCAGGACTGGCAGTCGGTTACCCTAGCTGGCGAATCTGAGGTGGTTTCGGACCCACGAGCTACTAACACCGCACGGCGGTTTTACCGCGCCTTGGCGCGCTGAAGAGGATCTGTGACCGAATACAATCTTAGCGTTGGGGGACCGCTAATGGTACGGGTGAGACGATCACCCAACCATCCCCTAGCCTCGCCGGGTGTTGGCCCAATCGCTCAGCAAGTCGATCGCGGCCGGCTTGGAAACGATCCGCACAAATCCGGCCTCGGTCAGCGGACAGGTGACCCAATCCACCAGGTCCACGAACACCACCGTGACATCCTCGAAGGCATCGGCAATGGGTCCCTCTTCCGTCTTGAGGCGCTGGCGGGCGTTCCAATACGACATCTGGGGACCTACGGTCAATTACGCCAGCCGCATGGAAGCTCTGAGCGCGAAAGGGCAGCCAATCTCGCCTTGAAAGAGGAAATCCTCGCCAAGACCCGCTCCATTCAAACGCCTCCGGGCCGGTTCCGTCCCGGGGACGGTCTGCTCAACTTTCTCAAGGGCCTGTAATTAACCGACCGGATTATGCCGCATCCTGAACGAGACCCACTGAGCAAATGCAGGGTGATCGTGACTCCATGCGGCATAATTCGGCACGCGGCATGAACCGCGGTTCATGAACGAACGGTCCGGCTTGAGTTTACTGTTCGCTGTGCTGGTCGATGCTTCGGCGGGCTGGCGGGGTGTAAAGATCCCGCCAGCAGTTCTGCGGCAGTTGGATTCCTTAAGGATCCAAACCTCGGCCAGATCCTCCAGTCGATTGGCCGCCTAAGACAGAGCACCAAGACTTCCAGCCTCCTTCCGGCTCCACACGGCTGAAACCAGTGCCCACCGGCGGATCGGGGATGTGAATCAGATGCTGGCAGGCGGGACACTGGGTGTGCCGACCGGCGAAATGAGATTCGCATTTCGAGGGTTGGTCGGAGTGGTAGCAGCAGAGCTTGAGTGCAGATGTGGTCACAGGCTCTGGTTCTATTAACGCAAAGGCGGTGGGAAGAGCAGGTTGATGCTTGCCCACATACTTTTTAAGGACAGACTGCGCCTTATAGTGTAGATTAGCGCACTCGAACCCGGAATGAACCCAGAACCGAACCGTGAGGAAGCCCTGTTTCCGGCCGCCGCCCATCTGACCGGCGCCGAGCGTGCCGTCTTCCTGAACGGTGCCTGCCACGGCGATCCGGCACGCGCACCAGAAGGGCATCATTCATCGCGACATCAAGCCGTCGAACATCCTGGTGACGCTGCATGACGGGGTGCCAGTGCCCAAGGTGATCGACTTTGGCATCGCCAAGGCGACGGAAGGCCGGCTGACCGACGCGACGGTTTACACGCAGTTGCACCAGTTCATCGGCACGCCTGCTTACATGAGTCCCGAGCAGGCGGAGATGAGCGGGCTGGATATTGATACCCGCAGCGACATCTACAGCCTGGGCGTGTTACTTTACGAATTGCTGGCCGGCAGCACGCCATTCGACGCGAAGGAACTGATGGCCTCGGGCATCGACGCGATGCGCAAGACGATTCGGGAGAAGGAACCGGTTCGTCCGAGCACGAAGCTGGCGACGCTGCGGGGCGAGGAACTGATCACCACGGCCAAGCGCCGCTCGATTGAAACGTCCAAGCTGGCCCATCTGCTCAAGGGCGACCTGGACTGGATCGTGATGAAGTGCCTGGAGAAGGACCGAGCGCGGCGCTACGACACCTGTGGGTGGCAGAAACTTCGTCCCGGAACGAAGTCGTTGATTCTGCTGGATTTGTCCTCAAGTTAACCAGCCATGTTCGCGATGGTCTCCGCGCTCTTGAGCTACCCGTTGTCCTGGCTCCGTTCCAAGCACCAACTGGCCTTGGAGGTCTTGGCCCTGCGCCACCAGATCATTGTCCTCCAACGGCAGACCCACAAGCCCAAGCTCCGCCCCGGGGATCGATTTTTCTGGATCATGGTGAAGAGATGCTGGCCTGGTTGGAGAACTGCTTTGATGATCCTCCAACCCGAGACCGTCATCGGCTGGCAACGAGCCGGGTTCAGGATCTTCTGGCGCTGGAAGTCCCGCCGTCGGAGTCGTCGACCTGGAAAGGGCCCAGAGCTGATTGACCTCATCGGCCGAATGTGGGCGGTCAATCCCACGTGGGGTAGTCCATGCATCCGAGATGAGCTGGCCGAACTTGGGCTGCAAGCCTCGACGGCCACGATCCGGAAGTATCGCCCCAAGTCCAGGCGCCGACCTTCACAAAGTTGGCGGACCTTTCTCCAGAACCACGCAGGTGCGATAGCTGCTATCGATTTCTTCCTGGTCCCGACGGTGACCTTTCGTCTTCTCTACGTGTTGGTCGTCATGGCAATACACGATTCTCAACGAGTGCGGAGATGATCCCAAGAACACCGCCAATCTGGACGTGCAAACCAAGCTCAACGAGATGAATTGGTGGGCGCGCAAGACAGACGGCGGCCGCGTGCAATGGACGGCCCAATACCGTGCCTGGGACATCAACTTCACCGCCTGGAGTAAGCCCGACGCGGACGGCCAGCGTTATCCGCAATGGCTCGCCCAGCGGGATAACGGCGTGATGGCCAATACGCGTGCGCCGCATCTGATCGGTTTCAACGTTCATGGCAAAACCAACGATTATCGCTTCTTCCGTTACGCCTTCTCCTCATGCCTGCTCGGCGACGGCTTTTTCTGTTTCACTGACGACGCGAAGGGTTACAGCAGCGTGTCGTGGTTCGACGAGTTCGACTTCAAGCTGGGCGCCGCCATCTCGATGCCGTCGACCGCCGAGTGGACAAACGGCGTCTGGCGGCGCGACTTCGAGCGTGGGATCGCGCTGGTGAATCCAACGAAGCGGCGGCTGACGGTTGAATTGGAGCCGGGCTTCCGCCGTCTGCCGGGAAATCAGGACCCGGCGGCCAACGATGGCAACCCCGTAGCCTCCATCACGCTGGAGGCCAAGGACGGAATCATCTTGTGCCGACCATGACCGACCAACGCTCTTTCGCAGTAATCGCAGCCTGGCTCTGCAAAGGGATCGATGATTACACTGGCGGCGACACCTGGAGCAAACAGGACCTGAAACGTCTGACGCCGTTTTCGACAGGCACTCCTCTTTCACCGAGCGATTCCACCTCTCCAAATGCGCGTTCAAATTCGGACTCCGCGGCGGCAACGTCACCGCTTTGATGCCGACCGCCTCCAAGATCCCATCGAATGCGGCGCAGAACTTCGCATCGCGGTCGTGCAACAAATACCGACACCCCTCCAGGAACCCGATGTCCGCCAGAGTCACGTTGCGTGCCATCTGCGCCATCCAGCGGGAGTCGGGCGAGGTTGTGATCCCCGCAATCCACACGTTCCTGGACGCCACTCGCATGAACGCCAGCACGTAGTACGTCATCAAACCTGCGGCGGTCCACACCTCGGCCGTAAAGAAATCCACCGCGGCCAGCACTTGCGTGTGCGAACGGATGAAATCCCGCCACGCCATTCGCTTCCCCCGTTCCGGCGCTGGCGGCAGGCTGTGCCGCTTCAGCACATTGGCTGCCGTCTGGTGGCTAACTTCGTGCCCCAGATTGCGCAAAGCGCCAACGATCCGCCGGTATCCCCAGCTCCGATTCTCGCGGGCGAATTGGAGCACCAGATCCTCGATCGCCTGACCCCTGGTCGCACGGCCCGCCGACGAGCGGTTCTTTGAACCGTCGAACTTCCTGGCGATCAACCTCCGGTGCCACCCCAGGATGGTTTCAGGTCGAACGATCTGCGCCACCTCCGCGAGGGCTCTCCGGCCAAGACGCCTGCCGACCTCGGCCAAGCCGATCCCAGGCGTTTTGCCAGCGGGCAGGATTCGACCCATCGGTAGTGCCCGCCAATACGCCGAATACGGGATCGCAGTTCGGATCCCCAAGTGCTTGAACCCTGTAGTGCCGCTCACTTTCTGCTTTAGGCTCACCGCCGCTCCTGGCTCCAAAGGGATGTTCAGACCGTCTTCGACAGGCAGACGCCTTCCCCACCGCTGGCCATCGAGAGCGCTGCCCATGATGCATTTCCCGTAGAGGACCGTGTGTGCAACCCATGAGACAGCATATACCTGTAAAGGCAGGACGCCCGAGACACTGCGCGTTCTTCAAGCTCGCCGCCACGGCCAACATCGAGGCATACTCTGCCCGTGATGCCGCAGCAGCCGGAGAACATCTCCGCCGGCACGCAGGTCGTGCGGCGGGTCGAGGTTCGGGGAACAAATAATTCCCTGGTGCATCCGCGCGGCGCGGTGGGAGTAGTGACACGCACGCCGGCGGGGGATGAAAAGCACTCTCTCGTGCGGTTTGGTGCTCGCGGCAGGATTCGCACCTGCACTGGCGACGCTCTCGACGTCGTGTCTCTGGTAGTTGGACTTTGCCGAATGGCATCTCATAAAGTGGGTGCGCCTGGTCGAACTGCCAGCGGTTCGCTGGAAACTCCAGAATCTTGCCAAACTCAAGAAATCCAATTCCGAGGGATTCGTCCAACAAATCGAGGTGTTGCGTGAGAGGCTGGAAAAATAAGCCTCCGGCACGCTGTAGGTGTGTGTGTCTAAAACTGTGCCCAACTGTGCCTAAAAGTATGCTTAACCGAGTAATGGCGAATTTTGACGGAGTACGTGCAGAAATCGCGCGTTTCTGCTTACCACTGATTTTGGCGTTCCTTTGTCTTTGTGTCGTAGGAGGACAGGCCTCGGCCCAGGTGAACCTGCTTCCCCAAGGGGATTTTAAGAACCCTGGTGCTAATACGGGGTGGGCCGAGGGATTCAACATTCCGGGGAACCAGGAATTCCAAGTCATCTCGGAAAACGGCAAGTTCTGGCTGCGCATCGAAAATCACGATGCGGGGCGTCAGCTCGACTACGTGCACGCCTACGTGAGAGTCACCCCGGAGATCGAGTCCCTTACCATTTCGGTGCGCATGAAGGCCACGAATCTGAAAGTGGGCACGGAGGGCTGGCACGACGCCCGCGTGGCGATGAGTTTCGAAGGAAGCTCATCTGGCTACCCTGCACAAATCCCTGAATTAGCGGCTGACTCCGATTGGGTGACGAAGTCGGTGGAGCTGAAGGTGCCTAAGGGAGCAACCCGCCTGAATATTCAGCCTGCGATGTTCCGTTGCACCGGCGTGTTCGAGATCGCCGACCTCACGGTCACGCCCCACTTGGCGGCGACGACGCAGCTGGCAGACGCCGAGCTTCCGGCCGGCACGACCCTGAACTGGGACAAGATGAGCATCGTAACGGTGAATGCAAAACGGGCGCAGGTGCCCCTTGCCGGCATCTGGCACTTCATACCCGCAGCCGAAGGAGCCGCGGAACCTCCAAAGGTGGGATGGGCATATATCAAGGTGCCGGGCAGTTGGCAAAGCTCTCGGGGCGGGTCAGCCGATTTCCTGGCCCTCGGCAGCGGCCCGCAGTGGGACCTCTATGATGGGGCGCGGGTGGCGCGCGCCTGGTACGAGCGGCATGTGCCAATCCCGGCAGAATGGCGAGGCCGCGCGATCAGCCTGCGCTTCGACCGCGTGTGCACGGACGCGATTGTCTATGTCAACGGCACGGAGTGTGGAAGAATCGCCTGGCCGTGGGGCTCGGTGGACATCACGTCAGCGGTAACGCCCGGTCAAACGGCGGACGTTCGGGTGCTGGTGGCGGCCATCGCCGATGCGGAACAGGTGGGGACCTTCTGGCAGAATGCCTTGAGCAGCACCGTCACTTTTTCGTCTGCCTCGCTAAGGTCGCGGGGCCTGACCGGCACCGTCTTTTTGGAAAGCCGTTCCTCGGAGGCGCGGGTGACCGACGTCTTCGTGCGGCCTTCAACACGGGAAAAGGACATCTCCCTGGACGTGGAGTTGACCGGCGTCACACAGGCAGGGTCGGTTCAGGTCGTTGCGGACATGCTCAACGAAAAGGGCGAGGTGGAGAAGAGCTTCGCAGCGGACGCGGTGGTGGTTGCCAAGGAGACGCAGACCTTTGCTCTCTCGTGGCCCTGGGCCGACCCGCGCATATGGGACGTGGGCCGGCCCAATCTTTATACCCTTCGGCTGAAAGTGAAGGGCGCGGGCCTGGATGACGAATACAACCAGAAATTCGGCTTCCGGGAGTTCTGGATCGAAGGCCGGCAATTCTACCTCAACGGCACTGTGATCCACCTGCGGCAGCCTTGCTTTTACGACGGGCCGCGCATGCAGGTGGGGGACATCTTCTCCGAGATGGGAGAGGGGAATGTGGATACCCGGGGCGCTGCCGCCGACTCGGGGCGAAATCTCGACGACGCCGATCGCAAGGGATACCTGGTGGCAGAGTATATTCTCAACGCCAACAAGTACATGATGAGTTCGAGGGGTCGGGTTGTCTGGGAGCAGAACCGGCAGCGTGCCTTCGACCGCGCCGCCGTGTGGATGCGCCACTACCGAAACCATCCGTCCGTGGTCATGTGGATCGCCGGCTTCAATTTCTTCAACAGCGCGGTGGACGCGGATCCACGCCGCGTGGGCCGCGGCGGCTGGGATCAGAACAACGAGCGCTGGCAGCGCCTCATGCTTTTCGGCAAGGAGATGTTTGATGAGCTCAAGAAGCTCGACCCCACCCGCGTCTATTACAGCCATTCAGGGGCCTATACGGGCGACGTTTATACGATGAACTGCTACCTGGATCTCATACCGCTCCAGGAGCGCGAAGAGTGGCTAAGCGCATGGGCAGAAGGCGGCGAGATGCCGATTTCCATGGTCGAGTTCGGCACCCCCATGGACTGTACCTTCCGGCGCGGGCGCCACGGGTTTGACAGCAATATCACCAGCGAGCCCTTGTTGACGGAATTCGCCGCCATCTATTTTGGCACGGAGGCCTATTCTGCGGAGGAACCAAAGTATCGGCAGTATCTTCACGGCCTGTTCCGCAGCGGGATGCTCTACGAGAGCTCCCAGAACCGCCTGGATGAGTACGCCAACAACCACAAAATCCAGCGGTTCTACCGCATAAATACGTGGCGCAGTTGGCGAACCGCGGGTCTGCCGGGCGGCCTGCGCACTTGGTCATGGATGCAGGACGCCCTCAAAGAGATCAACGGCCCGACCCTGGGGTGGATCGCCGGCCCTGCGGGGGCGTACACCGCAAAGGACCACCACTTCAGCCCCGGCCAGAAGACCGAGAAACAGATCGTCCTGATCAACGATACCCGCCAACCCCAGAACTTCACGGCCGCCTGGACCGCCACGGTCGGCGGCAGGGAAGTCGATAAGGGCCAGATGCAAGGCAGCCTGGCCGTTTCCGAGATCCGATTCATTCCCTTCCAGGTAATCGCGCCCGCTGAGAAAGCCGGTGGCAAGGCCGACGGCCAGATCACGCTTGCCGCAACTATCGGCGAGACCAGGCACCAGGATACCTTTGCGTTTCGCGTGTTTGGCGAGGACAAGGCGGGCAGCGGTCAGATCGCTATCGTTGATCCGAACGGCATGACCAGCAACATGCTGGCGAACCTGGGCTATCGGACCCGTTCCTGGAATGGCGCGGCTGCCCCCCTGGTGGTGATCGGACGCAACGCCTTGAAGGCCGACGCGGCGGTGGCTGCCAGGCTGGAGCCCTATGTGCGGGCTGGAGGCCGGGCTCTGATCTGTGCCCAGGACCCTGAATGGATAACACGGGCCCTCGGGTGGCGCGTGTGCCCGAAGGTGGCCCGGCGCGCCTTCCCCGTGGATTCTCCGGTCGCCCGCGGCATAGATGCCGACGACCTGCGTGACTGGACGGGCAGCAGCACCCTGATTGAGGCCTACCCGGAATATGTGGGAGATTACCTCAGAGGGAACGAAAGAGATCAGCCCTACGCCGGGTGGCACTGGGGCAACCGCGGAGGGGTCAGCAGCGCTGCCATCGAGAAGCCCCACCGCAGCGGCTGGCGTCCTTTGCTGGAATGCGAATTCGACTTGGCCTACACGCCGCTAATGGAGCTGGACTACGGCCAAGGTCGACTGATCGTTTGCACCCTGGACCTGGAAGACCACCTGGTCCAGGATCCCGCGGCGCGGCGCATGGCCGGGCGCATCGTTGATTACGCGCTTCACTCCCCGCTGTCTCCACAGGTGAGCAAGGTAGTGTATCTCGGCGGCGCAACGGGCGCGGCCTGGCTGGACAGAATCGGGATGAGTTATCAGCGCTCGGCCACGCTGGACACCGGCGCCGGGCTGCTGCTGATCGGCCCGGATGCGGCCCTCGACACGACGGCGCTGACCGCCTACTTGGAAAAAGGCGGCAAGGCGTTCTTTTTGCCGCGCTCGCAAGCAAACGGATGGCTCGGTGCCACATTGAAGCTGGCTGCAGCCCGTTTCGCCGGCTCCCTGTCGGCGCCAGAGTGGCCCGAAGCAAGAGGCCTCAGCGCGTCCGATCTTCGCTGGCGTTGTTATCTGGACACTCCCCCCTGGGTCCTGAGCGCAGGCGCGGATATCGGAGCGGACGGCCTGATTGGCCGCAAAACCATAGGAAATGGCATGGCTGTTTTCTGCCAGGTGGACCCGGATTGCTTCCACGCGGACGAGAAGACCTATCTCCGCTACACGCGCTGGCGTGCCGCCCGCGCTGTCGCCCAATTGCTGGCCAACCTGGGTGCCAGTTTCGCCGTGGACAGCCGGATATTCCATCCCCTCGATGCCTGGGCCCTTAACCTGGATGGCGCGTGGCAGATGCAGGTCACCCGCAAGCTAACGCCCGCTGCAAGCGAGGCCGCCGCGCCTCCCGATCCCGGCGTCACCCCGGACGCGCACCAGCTGGTTGGGCAGACCGTGTCGGCCGAAGGATGGATGCCTGTGACGCTGCCCCAGATGCTTCCGTTCTTCAAAGATAACGACGGGGAAGCGGTATTCCGCAAGGAAATCATCATTCCGAAAAACAAGGCGGGCAAGGACCTGATTCTCTCACTCGGCGCGCTCAATGATTTTGACAATGCCTACTTCAACGGTGTGGAAGTCGGGCGCACGGACATAACAACGGCTAACTGGTCACAGACACCGCGCAACTATGTGGTGCCTGGAAGACTGGTAAAGGCCGGCAAAAACGTCATCGGCGTGCGGCTATACAATCGCTTCGGACCAGGTGGCTTTGCGGGCAAGCTGGGCTTCTCAGTGGGCCCGAACGGCGATCGGTCGGGGCGTCAATCCACGGGCCCGCGAGTTGGCTTGGAAATGTCTCTGAGTCCCAAGCCCCAGGGCGCGCAGTCTCTCACGTATTATTATCCCGATTATCGCACCGATTTCCCTATGGGAGATAATCCCTACCGCTATTATCGGTGGTAGGCGTGTGTCGGACATGACACACTGAGTCTCGAAAGGGGCGGGAGTGGCGTTCGCCATCACCTTTGACGCGCCTAGCTATCGAACCCTGATGCTGATCGTGCGTCTTATGGTGCAGCGATACCGCCGCATGCCGGCGTTCCTTTCGATCGACGGTGGCAGGGAGTTCTGGTGCTCAGCCGAGGGAGGTGGGGTGGCCAACGGGACTCGAACCCGCAACATCCAGAGCCACAGTCTGGGGCTCTACCATTGAGCTATGGCCACCACGCGATTTGCGAAACTAGTTTTCCCTTACCCGTCCGTCAAGCTTCGGTCTGCCTCGCCCTCAGGTCTCAGGTCGGCCGGGCGCAAGTCGGCCACGGCGACAGCCTGTCAGCCGTTGCCCGGGCTGGCCAGGGGTTCCCGTTGACTTGCGTGGCCGGCCAATCTCACCGTATCATGGTGGCATGACCGGCCTTGACGGTATCGCCGCCTTGAAAGTGTTGGGTGAGCCCAACTGCCTGGCGGGGCGCATCCGATCCCTGACAGGAGAAGCCTGGTGAGCGCACATTGGCTGGCCAACTGCCCAAACTGCAAGAGCTCATTATGCTCTCAAGCCGATGAAAGCGACGAAGTCACAAGCCACGACACTCGCGGCGAAGCCGGATAAAGCCCGCTACATCATGATCGGCGGCTTTTTGGGTGCGGGGAAGACCACGGCGGTCGCCAAACTGGCCCGGCGCTTGACCGACCAAGGGCTGCGGGTGGGGCTCATCACCAACGATCAGGGGCGCGACCTGGTGGATACGACCATGCTTCGCGCGCAGGGGTTCGCCACCGAAGAGATACCCGGGGGGTGCTTCTGCTGCCGGTTCAACTCGCTGGTGGACGCCGCCCGGAAGCTGAAGGCGCAAAACCGCCCTGACGTTTTCATCGCCGAACCGGTCGGCAGTTGCACCGACCTGGTGGCCACAGTCACATATCCATTGCGCCGGCTTTATGGCGAGGACTTCACCGTGGCGCCGGTCAGCGTGCTGGTGGACCCGATTCGCGCCCGGCGCGTGTTCGGGCTGGAGCAGGGCGGGAACTTCTCGGAAAAGGTCATCTACATCTACCGCAAGCAGCTTGAGGAAGCCGACCTGATCGTTATCAGCAAGTCCGACCTGGTGGACGCGGCCCGGCTGGAATCCCTGCGCCAGGCGATTGCGGCGGAGTTCCCGCGCCCGGAGATCCTGGCCGTGTCCGCGCGACAGGGCACGAATCTGGACGGATGGTTCGCCCGGATCACACATGAGGAGCAGGCCGCGCGGACGGCGATGGCGGTGGACTACGAGACGTACGCCGCGGGCGAGTCGCTGCTGGGCTGGCTCAATGGCACCGTGCAGCTCTCGGCCAGGCAGGCGTTCGACGCCGACCAGTTCCTGAAACAACTCGCCGGCGAAGTCCAAAAGCGGTTGCAGGCACAGCAGGCGGAGGTCGCTCATCTGAAGATGACCCTGAGTCCCGAGGCCGGCCTGGGCGACATCGCGGTGGTGAACCTCGTCCGCAATGACTTTGTGCCGGAGCTTTCCCTGCTTCTGGAGGAACCGGTGGCCGGCGGGCAGTTAATCGTCAACCTCCGCGCGGAGGCGGCCCCTGAGGTTCTGGGCACGACCGTCCGAGAAGCGCTGGCGGCCACAGCCGCTGGTTTCCCGACGTTGCAGGCGACCCTGGAACACCTGGAGCACTTCCGTCCTGGCAAACCAACCCCCACTCACCGGTTCAAACGAGTCGCCGCCTGAGCGGCGGACGATGGCCTGGCGGCATAATCCAAACAGCGGAGGGATTTCACCTCGGCCGCCGAGAGGGTGCGCCATTTGCCGGTCCGCAACTCCCCCAGCTTGATCGGTCCGATCCGGATCCGCTGGAGCCGGTCCACGCGCAGCCCGAGTGTCTCGCAGAGCCGGCGCACTTCGCGGTTTTTGCCTTCCCGCAGCTCCAGTTCCAGCACACTGCAAGAGTTGTTGCTGCCGAGCAGGCGCGCCCGCTCGGCCCGCAGGCGTTCGTCGTCGTGGTACACACCACGTTCCATCTGCCGCACCTGCTCCGGGAGGACGCGCCCCTCCAGCGTGACGCGATAGGTTTTGCGCAGGCCAAAGCGCGGGTGGGTCAGACGCAGACAGAAGTCGCCGTCGTTGGTCAGAAAGATCAGACCTTCGCTCTCGAAGTCCAGTCGGCCGACGGGATACAGATCATCCCATTCCCTGGGCAAGAGATCGGCCAGGATGCGACGTCCCAGGGTGTCTTCCCGGGTGCACAGGTAACCGCGGGGCTTGTTCAGGGCGAGGTAAAGCTTGCGCCTGGCCTTCAACGGTTGGCCGTCCAGTGTGATCCGGTCCCTGGCCGGATCCACTTTCGTGCCCAACCGCCGGACCGGCTTGCCATTGAGCGCGACGCGCCCGGCCAGGATGATCTGCTCACTGGCGCGCCGGGAGGCCACGCCGGCCTCGGCGAGGAATTTCTGCAGGCGAACCATGCGAGCCGACCGAAGGGAACTGCCGTAGAGCGAAGTGCCGTTCAACCGCCGGGAGACCCGTCCCGGCTTGGCTGGTCATGCGCCAGGCGGCATTGGCCACGGGCTAGGCTTCGGGCTTGGTTTTGGGCAGGCCGGTAACCCGCTGCCCATCTTTGTGTTGCCCGCGCCTTTTGAGCAATTCCACGCGTTCAAACCGTTTTAAGACATTGCGCTTGGCGCCCATGGTCGTGGCGGCGCGCAGACTGCGATGTTGCGACATACACTGTTTGTTAGCTGGTTTCCCCGCCTTGGGTTCCCAAGCGGGAGGGGTTTTCTAGCATGGGCCGCCTTGAATGCAAACGGTTAATTCGCCCGCTCAGCGGGCCTCGCTGCCTGGCCCAGGCTGACTTCCTTCGGCCGCCGGTGGGACCTGCTTCCGCAATTCCGTCACGATCGCCAGGATTTCCTCCTTGTAGTTGGAGGGTGCCTCGACATGGCCCCAGGCCCGCGCGCCCTGGAAAATGCCGTCGAACGCGGAGTCATAGTAACTCCGCATGATGTGGGGGATGCCCAGCTTCGTGAGGGTCAGATCGACCAGCCCGGCCTGCACTTCGTTTTCCAGGACCACGATCTTTTCCACGGTATCCATATGACTTTCCTGTCCGAGCGCGCGAACGCGCGGTCTGCCGGCGCTGCCTGAGGAGCGGCGCCCGGGTCGCGCGGTCAAGCCTGCTCGCGCTGGTCTGCTTGTCGCACCGTGGCCGGCAGCAAGTCAAGACGAAGCGCCAGGGCGTCCGGCAACCGCGATCCTCCGCGCCCCCCAGGTCGCCAGGTCGTGGCCCCGGCTGGAGGGCGGGCCAGGACTGGCGCAGCACGGCGCCGCTGCGGCCAGAGTGTGCTGGCGTTCGACGCGCGCGTCAGGTAGATCCTTGGCCGACGTGAGCGCTATGAAACTGATTAGCTGGAATGTCAATGGCCTGCGCGCGGCGCTGCGCAAGGGCTTCCTGGATTACCTGGCCGGGGAAGCGCCCGACCTCGTTTGCCTTCAGGAAACCAAGTGCGGCCCAAACGACACCGAGCAACTCTGGCCCGCCACTTACACCACCTACTGGAACACCGCGGAGAAGAAGGGCTACGCCGGCACCGTCCTCTTCACGAAACGGCGGCCCATGGAGATCACCACCGGCATCGGCCTGGCCGCGCACGATCGCGAAGGCCGGGTGCTCACCGCCGAGTTCGCCGACTTTTTCCTGGTGAACGTCTATGTGCCCAACTCGCAGCGCGATCTCACCCGGCTCGCGTACCGCCAACGTTGGGACCGCGATTTCCTCCGTTACCTCAAGAAGCTCGAGCGCCGCAAGCCGGTGATCTTCTGCGGGGACCTCAACGTGGCGCACACGGAACTGGACCTTGCCAATCCCAAGGCCAACGTGAGGAACCATGGGTTCACGCCCGAGGAACGCGCCGGCTTCAGCGCGTTGGTGAAGGCGGGTTTCGTGGACACCTTCCGCGCATTCGAGCAAGGCGGGGGGCATTACACCTGGTGGAGCCCCTTGGCCGGAGCGCGCGCCCGGAACGTCGGCTGGCGCATCGACCATATCCTCATCTCGGCTGCGTTGCGGCCGCGGCTCAAACGCGCCTTCATCCGCGCCGATGTGCCCGGCTCGGACCATTGCCCGGTGGGGATTGAGATCGATTGAAAGGGCGGTTCACGCCCCGGCGGCCCGGAACCTCTTCATCAACGCGAGGAGCTCCTGGCGCGCCGCAAAGAGCTCCTCCCGATACGGCCCCACCTTCTCCGCTGGCAGTGAGCCTTTGGACGCCACTCGCTCCGCCGCCTTGAGACTCTCGTGCAACAGCCCCAGCGCGCGCTTCAATCCCGCCACGATGAAACCAGACTCGCGCGCGCTGCCGTCGTAAGGGAGCCCGCCGAGCGCCCCCGCGCACTTGGCGCCGCAGCACTGGTATTTGAAGAGCATGTCGTGCAGGTCCGGCTCGCCGTCCTCGCCGAGCAGTTCGTGCTCGTCGCACCAGCGCCACAACGCCACGGCGCCCTCGCGAATCCGCTTCTCCAACGGATGACAGATGCCGCCGCCCGCTTCGCGTACCCAGTCCACGCCCTCGGTCAGCGGGTTGGGCTGCGGTGGATTGGCCTCTGCCTCGGCACAAATGCGGTTCATCTCATCCACGTCCCTCGCAGCATCGTCGTCGCCGTCCGCGCCTGGTTCGTCTTGGTCCGCCGTCTTGTCCCAGCCCATCTCGCGCGCGAGGATTTCCTCGAAGTCCGGCCGGTCGCCATATTTCGCGCGGAGTTCCATGGCCTTGTCCGTGAGCGCGTCGCTCTCGCGGAAGGCCTGCTCCCACTCGAACTCGTTCATCGGGCGGTCCTCGGGCGGATTGAAGCGCGCGGCTTCGAGCGCCTGACTCGCTTTGTCCATGAATCCGGCGAAGCCCGCCGCCGCATCTTTCGCGCGTTGCGCTTCCTCCTCCGGCGTCAGCCGCCAGGCCGGCGGCGAAATCTCCAGCCGGTAATCGGCGCTTTCGATCACGACCCGTCCGTTGGCCTCGCTGAACCATTCGAGGTAAAGGCTGTTGGCCAGGTGCTCCGGCGGTTTCTCTCCGCGCTTGATCATCGCGTAAGCCTCCTCGAACGCCAGATCGAACACCCGCACTTTCCGCGACACCGTCAGATCGCCGATGGTGCCGCGCTGGCAGGGATTGAGGCTGTCGAGATGCGCGTGCGCGGTCGTGGGAAGCGGGTTGGTAAAGGTGAGCCGACAGCCGGCGAGATCGGGATGCGCGTTGCCGCGCAGCTCCAGTTCCACCGGCTCCGGGCGGCCATGCAGCCAGATGCGACCGCGCACTACGCCTTTTTCGCGGTTGTCAATTTCACCGCGGACCACACTGTCATGAATGCGAAAAGCCATGACGGCATTATGGCAGAAACGTGTTCAGAGGCCAAGATGAAAGGGAAGCTTGAGTTTTTCAGACGGTCGTGTGTCTCTTGCGCGTGCAGCGAGTGACCCGCTGGGCGGAATTTGGTGAATTGGCCGCGCTCTTCTTCCTTCACGGAATGGCGCTCAGCATGTGGTTCGTGCCGTTGAGCACGGTGCTCGACGCTCACGGCCTGCACGGGATCAAGGCGTATGCCTATGCCACCACCGCCACCGCCGCGCTGGTCTCCCCGTTGATCTTCGGCGCGATGGCCGATCGCCACGCCGCGCCGGCGACCGTCCTGCGTTGGCTCGCGGTGGCCACGGCGGGCGCCATGGCCCTGGCGGCCACCGGCATCAAACTGGGCTGGAATCCGTGGCTGGCCCTGGGCCTGATCCAGGTGCACGCCCTCTGTTCCGCGCCGACCTGGAGCCTCTCGACGACGATCGTCTTTTCCCGTCTGCGAGATGCCAAGCGCGAGTTCGGCCCGCTGCGAGCCATGGCCACGCTGGGTTGGATGTGCGGCTGCTGGCTGGTCAGCGCGCTGAAGGCCGACACCTCTCCCCTGGCCGGCTATAGCGGGGCGGTGACGTGGCTGGTCCTGGCCGCCTTCACGTTCGTGCTGCCCAGTGTGCCGCCTCCGCAATCCGCCGAACACATTACTTTGCGGCAACGGCTCGGATTGGATGCCCTCTCGCTGCTGAAGCACCCGGACCACCGCGTGGTCTTTGTCACGGCGGCGCTGTTCTCCATCCCCCTGGCGGCGTTTTATCCGTTTGCCCCCCCGCATCTGCGTCAGCTCGGACTGGAGCGCACGAGCGCTTGGATGACGCTGGGGCAGGCCACCGAGATCATCGCCATGTTCAGCCTGGCCGGCTTGCTGGCAAACTGGCGTCTGAAGTGGATTTTTGCCGGCGGCCTCGCCTTCGGTCTGGCCCGTTACGGGCTATGCGCCCTGAACGGTAAGGTTTGGGTGCTGACCGGCGTGTCGCTGCACGGCAGCGCGTTTACGTTGTTTTTCATCACCGCCCAGATCTACCTCGACGAACGGGTGGACTCAGCTTGGCGGGCGCGGGCGCAGGCCCTGATGTCGCTCATGACCAGCGGGGCGGGAAACCTCATCGGCTATCTGGGCACCGGCTGGTGGTTCGCGGCCTGCGAACTGCCGGAGGGCACGCAGTGGCCGCTGTTTTGGGGAGGCCTGGCGCTGGTGGTGGCCCTGGTGCTGGTTTACTTCCTGGCGGCCTACCACGGGATCGGCTCCGGCCTGGCGCCGGCGAAAAAGGTGGAGGCCGGCCTGTGAAGTCGGCCGCCGAACGCATCTTCTCCGAACTTGCATCCTCCGGGAACCCGAGTCTCGCCGCAAAAGCTCACCAGGAAACGCAAAGAGGTAGAGTCGGCCGCGAGATCCACCACCCGAGCCATGCACGGAAACTCCACTCTGGCTCCGTTGTCAGCAATAATGTAGGAATGTGCAACAGTATTCATATTTGATTGGTATTGACGGACTAAATAAATATGTCATACTTTATTCGTGAATACGACAGCAAAAACGGATACCGTCCGGTTCACCACCAAGGGCCAGGTGGTAATTCCGATGTGGCTCAGGAGGCAATTCAACATCGAGGACGGCACCCGTGCCATCGTCACCCCCACGCCCGAGGGCATCCTGCTCAAGCCCGTCACTTCGGCGATGATCGAGCGCGGCTTCGGCCTGCTGAAGGGCAAGCCGGGCGACAAGCCGCTGGCCGAGAAATGGGCCGAGCACAAGCGTGAAGAACGAGAGAAGGAGGAAGCCAAATATGCCCGCCACGGTTCTCGATAGCTTCGCACTGATCGCTTATTTCCGGGGCGAGCGTGCCGGCGTGCCGGTGAAGGATCTGCTCCAGAAGGCCACGCGCACGGACAAACACCTCCACATGACCGAGGTGAACTACGCTGAGGTCAAATACATGATACTGCGTAAGGACGGCGCCCAGGCGTGGGAGGCGGCCGCGAAGATCCTCATCGCCCTGCCCATTGAATTCCACCCGGTTGACCGCGAACTGGCCGACCTGGCGGCCGAGTTCAAATCGCGCGTCAGCTTCAGCCTCGCCGACGCCTTCGCCTCCGCCCTGGCCAAGAAGCACAAAGCCGACCTGATCACCGGCGACCCTGAGTTCAAGCAGGTTGAGAAAGAAATCAGAATTGCGTGGCTTACCTGAAAAATCGCAGGAAACAAGGCGCGGGACCGACAGGTGAATCGCACGTTGCGCGCGGCCGGTTGGCGGGAAGGTTGTCGAGCGGATTCACGGTCACTTCAGCAAAGCCAGCGCTTTGCCCATCACGTCATCAAGCGTTTCCTCGGGGAGTTCGCAGATGAATTCGGCATTGCGCGCGGCCCAGTCGAGGCTCTTGATCTGGTCGCACAACACGACGCCGCGCACCGGCGACTCGGGCGGCAGCGGCGTCTCGAAGGGGTAGCCTTTCACCTGGCCGGTCACGGGACAGAAGAGTGCCAGGCTCGTCTTCATGGTGTAGATACAATGAGGCTACGATAGGAGAATGTCAACCGGTCGCGGCGTCCGGCGGCGCTACAATCTGGCCAGGCCAAGGCAGGAGACGAAGTCGAGCGCGCAGTCTGTAGCCGCAAGCGCTCGGCCCGTCTCCGGGCCGGGTGACGGCCATTCAAATCCAACTCATTTCAGTTGCCTTCGCAGGCGATCCAGGATCTGCGTGATCAGCGTCGAGCGGGTGATTTCGCCGGAATCGCGAACCGCGAGGCGCTGGGTGTCCCAAAGCTCCGCCGGTGATTTGAAGGCGACCCACACCTGCTTCCCGCCCTGGTCATCGGATTCGACCGGGCCCACCGCGATCGCCCATTTGCTACGAGTCAGTTTGGCGGCCGCTGAAGCCAACATCTTCGCTTGTTCGACCCCCGCAGTCGCCGATTGGTCCGGAGTAGCTTGGAGTAACCGGGCCATTGCCTCCGGGGTCGGCGCCGCGTAGGCGCCAGCCAGCAACCGGTCGATGCCACCAACGCCGCTGAACGCCGCCGCGAGATGGCCGCCGCTGCCGACTTCCGCCAACACCAGCGGTCCACCGCGCTCGAGCAGTTTCCTCACGACCACCTCTTCCAGGGTCGAACCGTCGTCGGCATAGACATATTCGTCGAGGTGCTCACGGATGCTCTGTTCCAAACGCTTGAGGCGCGCCTGGTCGGCCGGCGTGTTGGCAGGCAGGGAGAAGGTGAAATCCACCCGGCTGCCTTCAAACAGCGAGGTGATGGTCACGTCCGGCGCGATGGCCACGTGGTCTTTGATCGTTTGGTCGATCAGCGACTGGCCTGCGCCCACAAAGCGCAACGTGAGCGAGCAACCAAAGCCCCGCACCCCAAAACGCCGGCGCAGGTAGGGCACCAGCTCGCTCCTGACCATGGGCTGGAGCTCCCGGGGCGGACCGGGCAAGGCCACGATCACCGACGCGCCGGAGTCAAAAATCAGTCCGACAGCGGTGCCAGCGGGGTTCTTGAGGTAACCGCCGTGCGTGGGGACAAGTGTTTGGCGACGCAGGTTGGGGCGCAGTTGGTCGCGGGATTGGTTGAAGCGCCGTTCCAGGTCCGCCAGCACCTCGGGTTGCTCTTCCAGTCTGATGCTCGTGAACTCAGCGAGGGTCTCGCGGGTGATGTCATTCGGGGTCGGCCCGAGCCCGCCCGTCAGGATCACCAACGGCGCCCGGTTGGCGGCAAAGCGCAGCGCCTGTTGAATGTCCGCGCGGTTGTCATCCACGCTCATCGAGCCGACACACCGGCATCCCAGCGGTCGCAGTGTGCGCGTGAGGTAGTGAGTATGTGCGTCCGGATAAGCGCCCTCCAGCAGTTCCCCGCCGGTGACAACGATCATGTAATCGAGCGGCTTGGACTCTATGGGAGGCGCATCGGGTTCGGCGGCTGCGCCGAAGCGTGAAGTCAAGGCAGTCACCGACACCACCACCAGCAGCAGCAGGAGACTCTTCATGGTTCTCAAATCGTCTTCGTAACGGATCGCCTGGGCGAGTCAAGGCCGTAACTGCGTCAGGGCCGGGTTCGGGATCCGGCCAGTTCCGGCCGAAGGCGCGCCCAAGCCACCCGCCCACCCCCCGCGCGCCCGGTCCAGGCGAGCGGGCATTTACAAATCGGCCAGATAGCTGTAATTGATGAACCGATGCGGATCCCTGATTTTGGGGTCGGCACTTGATCGATTATGAAACGCGTGAACAAAGACGAACTGTATCAGAACCTGAGCACCTTCCTGAGCCGGAAAGGCATCGAATTCAAGGAGGGCAGCTACACCCACCGCATTCAAAAGGCGTGCGGTCTGTTGACGGACGCCGTCAACCTGACCCAGGAGGGCGTTGAGCGGGCCAAAGTAAAGATGGACAAAAAGCTGGATCAGATGCGCCAAACCATCCACGAACAGACTGCGCCCAAGCCACCGCCGGCCCCGTCTCCCGCCCAGCCGTCCGCCCCGGAGCCCAACCCGCCCGATGACAGCGCGGCATCGACGACAGCCAAAAGGCAACGGCCCGCCACGGCCAGGAAGCCTGCGAAGTCGAAACGCCCCGCCCGGAAGTGACGGCGCGCACCAGATCGAGGTGCATAAACGCCGACGTCGGCCTTCGACGCGCTCTGGCCCTCTTCGAGCGCCGCTATAATAGACTGGCCGCCGGTCAGGTTTTGTGACGGAATCGGGGTGTTTCCATATGAAAAGGCGCTTTGCACGAGGAGTTGGCTTGGTTCTCTTTTTTGGTGCTTGCCCGTTCGCTCTGCTGGCTGCGGACAAGCCCTTCTTCCCGATCATGGCATGGAACGGCGCGCCGAACGATCCCGCCGTGCTCAACAAGATGGCCGAATGCGGTCTCACGGTGGCGGGCTTTGTCGCCCCGGACGCGCTCGATGCCTGTCACGCCGCCGGGCTGAAGGCGATCGTCTCCGATTCCCGCACCTCCGGCTACGACTGGTTGAACGTGGACGAAGCCGGGGCGCGAACCAACGTGGCCAGTCTTGTGGCGGCCGTGGGCAAACACCCGGCCGTGTTTGGCTTCTACCTCATCGACGAACCGGGGACCCGTCTCTTTCCGGGTCTGGCGAAGGTCGCTTCGCTGGTGCGGGAACTGGCACCCGGCAAATGGGCCTATATCAACCTGTTCCCGAACTATGCGTCGATGCCGCAACTGGGCACGTTTAGTTACACCAACTACCTCGAACAATTCCTGGCCACCTGCCGGCCAACCACCCTGAGCTACGACCACTACGCGCTCATGGACGACGGCACTCTGCGGAACGGCTACTGGCAGAACCTCGAGCAGGTGCGTGCCGCGGCCAAGCAGGCCGGCATCCCGTTTTGGAACATCGTGCTCACCGTCGCCCACTTCAACTACCGCGAACCCACCGCGGCAGACCTGCGCTTCCAGGTGTACACCACACTTGCGTACGGCGGACGCGGCCTCAGCTACTTCACCTACTTCGCGCCGTCGGTGGGCAACTACCGCCTGGCGCCGATCGATCAATTCGGAAACCCGACGCCGACCTGGTACTCCATGCAGAACGTCAACCTGCCGGTTCAGAAGCTCGCGCCCACCCTGCTGCAATTGACCTCGGACGATGTGTACCACTTCTCCGAGGTGCCGGAAGGCTGCCACGGCCCCGCCCAGTCCAGCCTCCTCAAGGATGTGCTGGGCGGCAGTTTCATGGCCGGCGATTTCACCCATGCCGATGGGAGCCGGTACGTGATGATCGTCAACAAGTATTTCGCCCGATCCTACCGTTGCGTGCCGCAGTTCCGCACGGCGCCCAAGGATGTGCAAATGGTTTCGCCGTACAGTGGCCAACTCATCGATTTCAGCGGCGAGCAATGCTGGCTGGCGCCGGGGCAGGGTGTGCTGCTGAAGCTGCTTTGAACCTTCCTCCACCGGTAGGGCGAGACTCCGTCGAGCCCTGACTTCCTTGGCTGCACGTGATTCCAGGGCTCGACGGAGTCTCGCCCTACCGAGAGTATGACTTTGCCTTGCGGTTCGCCGCACCCGCGTTACCCTCCAGCCATGACTCACAGCAATGCCCCCGTGTCAGAGGGCCGAACGCGGGCGGGCCGTTTGGAGATGTGTGTCGTGCTCCTGCTCGCCGTGCTCCTGGCGTCCTGCGGCAGGCCAAAGTCGGGCGCCCATGACTTCGTCCACTGGATGAACGTCGGCAAGAATTACTACGACCAGGGGCAGGCCGACCAAGCGATTGCCGCATTTGAAAAGGCGGTGGCGCTCAATCCGACACAGAGCGACGCGCACCTGAACCTGGCGAACGCTTATCTGCTGGCCAACCAGGCGACCAACGCCCTCCGGCAGGCGCAGCAAGTGCTGAGCCTGGATCCTAACTCGGCTGCGGCCCGCTATGTGGCCGGTTGCGCCTGTCTGCGCGAGGCCAGCTTCGACTCGGCCGTCAAGTTCCTCCAGGAGGCGCGCGACATCGATGTCAAGGTCAACGCTGTCAGCTTTCAACTGGCGCGGGCGCAGCAAGGCGCGGGTCATTACGCGGAGGCCGCCGAATTGTACCGCAATGTCATCCAATGGGACCCCGAACATCCGGCCGCTCATTACAACCACAGCCAGGTCCTGTTGCGTATGGGCCGACGGGAGGAAGCCCAGCAGGAGGCCCAGACGCATGCGGCCATCGTGGCGAAGAAACCGTCGGCCGGCTCCAACCCCGCCACCTATGAGCGCTGCGTCTATACCGAGGCGCGGGCGCCGATCGTGCTGGAACAACCCGCCACCCAAGGCGTCAAAGTTGCCTTCGCCGACGCCACCGCGACCGCCTTCGGCGCGGCCGGGAGGAATTTTCATGGACCCGTCGGCGTGTTCGACATCAACCACCGCGGGGTGAACGACCTGTTTGTCGCGGAAGGCAACGATGGTTTCCGGCTCTTGCTTAACACCAACGGCACCTTTTACCCCCAAAGCCAAAAGGTGCCTGGCATCCCGGGCGCCCGGTACAACCGTTGCCTGGTGGGCGATCTGAACAACGACCGTTACGAGGATGCCGTGGTCCTCAGCCAGCAAGGCATCCAGATCTTGCGGTTCGCGACCAACGGTTTGATCACCGATGCCACGGCCTTCGCGGGCATGAAGAACCGTGCGGCCCTCGAGGGGGCGCTGGTGGATTTGGACCTGAGCGGCAAACTCGACCTCCTGCTGGTCTCGCCCACCAACCGGGAACTCCGCCTGCTGCGGAACCTCGGTCCCATGTATTTCAAAGATGTCACCTCGACCTCCGGCATCCCGGCCTCGCTCACCGGCGTGAGCCAGATCGTGATTGACGACTGGAACGGTGACGACCTCATGGACGTGTTGGCCGCGCGCGAAGGCCAAAGACCGGAAGTGCTCATCAAACAGCGCGGTGGCCTGCTGGTTCCCACCAACCCGCCAGCCGCATGGCCGGTCGGCAACGTCATCGCCACTGGCGACCTGGACAACGATTTCCGCACCGAGCTCGTCATCGCCTCCGCCGACCGACTCGAGATCATCTACGGAGGGCTCACCGAATCCAAGGCGCTGCCGCTCGGCAACTGGCGCGTGAGCGCCTTGAAACTGGTGGACTACGACAACGACGGCTGGCTCGACATTGTGGCCGCGGGCGACGGCGTGCGGATCTGGCGCAACCTGGGCCAGGCCGGCTTTCGGGAGATGAGCGCCGAGCTTGGCTTGGACAAGCTCGCCAAAAGCCGGGTGGACTCCATCACGGCCGCCGACTTCGATCAGGACGGCGACACGGATCTGTTACTGGCCCTGGAAGGGGGCGCGCTGCAGTTGTTGCGCAACGACGGGGGCAATGCCAATTACCAGCTCAAGCTCCGCCTCTGGGGCAACCGCTCCAACGCCAGCGGGCTGGGCGTGCGGATTGAGGTCAAGGCCAGCACCTGGCGCACCCTCCGCACCGTGACCGAATTGCCCGTCGAGATCGGCGTGGGCCAGCACCGGAAACCCGAGGTCGTGAAACCCCACTGGACCGACCTCTCCCTGCCAATCACCTTCGAGCTCACGGCGGATCCCAAAACCGTTCATACCGTCCTCGAAGTGGAACAAATGACCGGTTCCTGTCCGTATCTCTACGCCTGGAACGGCAGCAGGTTCCGCTTCGTGACCGACATCCTGGGCGGCGCGCCGTTGGGCCTCAGAATCTCCGAAGACCATTTCGTCGATGCCGATCCCGAGGAATTCGTCGGGCTCGGTGACGAAGCCCTTTTCCCGCCGCGCTCAGGCAACTACGTGCTCCAAGTCACCGAGGAATTGCGCGAAGTCCTGTACCTGGATGAAGCCCGGCTCTTCGTGGTGGACCATCCCCCGGGCACCAAGGTCTGCACCACCAGCAAAATGCTGCCCCGCCGGCCGTTCCTGGCGCATGAGCTTATCACCCTCCGCGACCCCCACCCGTTGCTCAGAGCAGAGAACCACCTCGGCACGGACGTAACCGCCGAACTGAAAGAGCTGGACGGCACGCTCGTTTCTCCGACCAAGCTCCGCGTACCTCAACTCCGCGGCCTGGCCGAACCCAGCAGCGTCACGCTCGACTTTGGCCCGTTGCCGGTTGAACGCCCTCTGGTGCTGGTGTTGAATGGCTGGCTGCGCTTCGGCGGCGGTATGGCCAACGTGGCCGCTTCGCACGATCCCAGCTTGCCCTTCCCCTTCCCGCAGGTGGAAGTGGAAGTGGCGACGCCGGCAGCCGTTCCGCCCGCCCAAGCCGGCTCCGAGTGGAAGCCCGTTGACGTGGTCGCTGGCGTGCCGTGCGGCAAGACCAAGACGATCGTGATCGATCTCACAGGCAAGCTGCTGGCCGGCAGCCGCCGCTTGCGATTGACCACCGCCTACGAGTTGCACTGGGACCAGATCGAACTGTGGGAACGCGCCGAGGGCGCGCCGACGCGGATCGCCAGTTTCCTGCCGGCGAAAACCGACCTG
>Ga0315274_10001901_pt1 | contig 32078 bp, 34 predicted proteins | sample YL17G02_20_MG_FD_203700 | JGI IMG/M metagenome (GOLD analysis project Ga0315274, IMG submission 203700) | Sediment microbial communities from Yellowstone Lake, YNP, Wyoming, USA - YL17G02_20 | ecosystem: Environmental > Aquatic > Freshwater > Lake > Sediment | place: USA: Wyoming | collected...
TGCAGAACCACGGTGAGAGTATCCTCATGAAGCCAATCAGAAGAATAAGGTTCACGTCTCTTTTGTCGATCTCCTCCGCCATCTCCCTGTCGAAGGCCTCCCTCTCTTTCCCCGCGTAGTCAATGAACATTGCGTCTATCCCGTGCTTCCTCGCGCGCTCCAGGATGTAAGCGTCCAGCCTGTTGGATATCACGACCGAGATTTCCGCATCCAGCCCTCCGGCTCCTATCGCATCCATTATCGCCTGCATGTCGGTCCCTCTTGTCGAGCCGAGCACGGCGATCTTCGTGGTCATCCATGGCACCCTGCAATTATATACAATATACAAAATTGTAAATCGTATTTTGTATTTGCAATTATGACTATTATAACAATTCTATTCCCTTAGGATTTTTATTGTTGAACCCGGCATATCACATGCTCTTTCAAGTGATAATGACGGCAGAGACGGCAGAATGTAGCGGGGCGAAGATAGTGCCGTGAGGGGGAAAATAGAATCTTCTGCTGATTAGCTTGTATCTAATTTATTTTAAATCAAAATTACATAAATTGCCGTAGCGTTTGAGAACGCCTTGGTATACGCCCATGTCCACGCCGTTCACAGTGATCGATTTCCTCCCGTCATAATCGATTTTACCAGGAAATCCCAACCCTCTGGCCTTGTAAGGGCTTTTTACACAATGTTCTACAGCCCGGAGCAATTCATAGTCAGCCCTTACAGTAAAACTACATTTCTTTGCTGTAGAATTATTTTGATCGGTGCCGCTCGGTTTATCATTTATATAAACGGTCTTTTTGTTTTTCTTTCCCATTTTACTTAATTGTAGTATATCTATTTAAACATTATACCTACCAAGAAGGCGTGAATATGCCCGGGTTTCTTTTTGGTCACATTTCCCTCACTCTCTCCAGATTCAACTGATCAAGGTCTTTCACCACGAGGTCCGCGCGGGAGAAGTCTCCTGATCTGGTATACTTGTTAGGGACAGCGATCACCTTCATGCCCGCGGCCTTCGCTGCCAGGATGCCTTTCTCCGCGTCCTCTATGACCAGGCACTCTTCCGGACTGAAACCCAACCTCCTGGCGGCGATGATGAAGCCTTCCGGGTCAGGCTTCCTCCTTTTCGTGTCTTCGGCCGTGACGAGCACCTTGAACAGCTCCCTCACGCCCAGAAGCTCCAGCCCCTTCAGGATGTCATGGATGGAAGATGTCGAGCAGAGAGCTAGAGGCAAGACTGAAAGCCTCTTCACGCACTCCCCTGCGCCCTTCATCGGTTTGAGGAGCCTTTCGTAGTTGTCTGCGTACCATTTTCTCTTTATATCGCGGAGCTTCTTTGGATCGAAATCCAGGCCCCTTTCCTTCAGGAAGTTCTCAACGCTCCCTCCTCTCGAGGTCCAGTAGTCGAAGAACACGCTCTTCTCGAGTTTGTATCCGAACGCTGCGAAAGCATGCGCATATGCCTCGGCGTAGAGCGGCTCGCTGTCCACGAGGAGCCCGTCCATGTCGAAGATTATCGCCCTGATCATTGTTCATCCCCATCCGGATAGAATATGGAATCCCGCAATCAGCGGGCCTGTTCTGCAGCCATGACGGTGTTCTCCATCAGTATTGCCACGGTCATCAGCCCCACGCCTCCGGGGACCGGGCTTATGTAGCCCGCCCTCTCCTTCACATTCCCGAAGTCCACGTCGCCGCAGAGCGTTCCTTCCGCGGTCCGGTTGATTCCCACGTCGATTATAACGGAGCCCGGCTTCACCATGTCAGCTGTTATGAAATTAGGCCTGCCAACGCCCACCACTAGGATGTCCGCCCTTCTGGCGTGCGCCTTTATGTCCCTAGTCCTGGAGTGGCACACGGTGACGGTCCCGCTCCTCTTTATCATCATCGCCGCGAGCGGCTTGCCCACGATGTTCGAGCGGTTTATTATCACTACCTCCTTCCCTTCGACAGCTATGCCCTCGTGGTCGAGCATCCTCATTATGCCCTTTGGCGTGCAGGACTCGAACCTCGTCTCCCCTATGAGGAGGTTCCCAACGTTCTCCGGAGAGAATCCGTCCACGTCCTTCTTCGGGTTTATAGAATCGATGATCAGCCTCTCGCTGAGCCCCTCCGGTAGGGGGAGCTGCACGAGTATGCCGTGGGTCTTAGGATCTTTGTTGAGCTCCGCTATCTTGCCGAGGAGCTCGCTCTCATTTACGCCTTCCGGATACCTTATCACCTCAGAATCTACCCCGATCTCGGAGGAGAACCTCATCTTGCTCCTGACGTAAGAATCGGAGCCCGGGTCATTGCCGGCCATGATCACCACGAGCCTCGGGATGATGCCCCTTTTCCTAAGCGCGGCCACGCGCTTTTCAAGGGACTGCTTTATCTCCGATGATATCAGCTTCCCGTCTATTATTTTCGCAGCCATAACCCATGTCACTTCCCCTTAATGCCCCTCACCTCTTCCATGTGGACGATCCTCTTTCTGATCAGCATACCGGTCCCTATGTCCCTCCTGAAGAAGACCCTGCCCTTGACGGAGCCAATGGCGTTCTGAGCGATCCTCTCCGCATCCTCCAGACTCCCGGAGATTCCCACGAAGGCGACGGCTCTCGATCCCAGCATGTACAAACCGTCCGCCCTCTGGTCGACCGAGGCATAATACACCTTTGCGCCCGTCCCGGGCGCGACCTCGATCCTCTCGCCCCTTACCGGGTTTTCAGGGTAGCCGTTCGGGACGGCATATTTGCAGACCGTGGATTCCTTCGCGAACTCAGCCTTAACATTTGAGAGGCTCCCGTTTATCATTCCGTAGCAGAGCTCGATGAAGTCGCTCGAGAGTATCGGGAGGACGTTCATGGCTTCGGGGTCTCCAAGCCTCGCGTTGTATTCTATGAGCTTCACCCCGTCCTTCGTCACCATGAATCCGCCGTACATGACCCCCTTGTACAGCGTCCCTGTCTCCCGCCTTATGGCCTTCGCCACGAGCTCCGTTATCCTGTGGGCGTCTTCGACATCCCTCCTTTCGAGGAACGGAAGCAGGTGGTCGGAGCAGGAATAAGAGCCCATGCCTCCGGTATTTGGCCCCTTGTCGTCATCGTATGCCCTTTTATGGTCCTGGGCGGGCGGGGAGTCGAGAACATAACTGCCGTCCGTGAAACTCTGGAGGGAGAATTCCTCCCCTTCCAGCCTCTCCTCCACTATGACCGAAGGATGAGTGCCCAGCACTTCTCTGCAGTATTCCAGCGCCTCCTTCGCGTTCTTCAGGTGCTCGCCGTGGACCTTAACTCCCTTACCTCCTGTGAGGCCGTCGGGCTTAACCACGAATGAATCCAGCGAGCGCAGGAATTCATTTATGCCTTCCATGTCCTTGAAAACCCTGAACGCCGGAAGGCCCGGTATCCTGTGCTTTTCCATGAGCATGCGTGTGAATGATTTCGAGGTCTCGAGTCTGGCCAGCTCTTTCGTTGGGCCAACTGAACGGATTCCGGCCTTTTCGAGCGCATCCACCACCCCGGCCTCGAGAGGCGCTTCAGGACCAACCACGCAAAAATCAGGCCCGCATGATTTCGCGAAATTGATGATCTTTTCAACGTCGTTGTAGCTCCCCGACTCGAGCTTTTTGGAAAGCCCGGTTATCCCGGGATTTCTCGAGCTCATGTAAGAGTAGGTCTCAGTCTTCTGCGGCGATCTCGCAATCGCCTCTGCTATGGCATGCTCCCTCGCCCCGTTTCCTATGAGAAGAACCCTGACCATCCGCGACACGACCCGTCTTTCAGATTTTCAATATTCTTATTCGTTTCCTGGGTTTTAAAAACATAGGAGGAGACAAAAGTGGCAAATTTTTATTATCAACTTCAAAGTAGCAAAAGCTTTATAAATCTTGAACTTATCCTAATAAAGGATTAAGATGGAAACAGGCGCATTAAGAAGATTGGCCATCTTTGGCAGATTTGTTCAAGATGCTATCACTGAAGGTTTTGGGGTAGGTTATGGGAAAAATGCCCTTTCGCTTTATGACACAACAGCTCCAAGAGTATACCCACGCATTCCCGTCGCAGTATTTGGAGAAAATGGGTTATTTTTCCTTGCCACCCCTTCTTTGGCAGAGAGCAGAAGAGAATTACGCAGACTTGCAAACAAGCTTAATATTCCATTCGGGTATTGCAACGAGTTAATGAATAGCGAGCCTGAATTAGGGCCTTCTTTTTAGGAGCAAAGCCGCGGGCGTGTCCAAATTTATTCGTTATCACGACGATTTTTGCTAACATGCCCATCTTCGGAAGCTCCTAATCGCCTTCGATCTCCCAATACCTCTTGCCGAGCGTCTTCTGGGTCTTCAGCTTGTCCGAAAGCTTCTGGGCAAGCGGAGTGGGATACTCTCCTGTCAGGCACGCGAGGCAGAGCTCGCTCTTCCTGAATCCCAGCGCATTCACCAGGCCCTCTATCGTCTGGTAGCAGAGCTTTTCCACTCCAATCATCTTTTCCATCTCCGGGACCGAATTGTTGGCTGCTATAAGCTCGGCATGGCTCGAGATGTCGATCCCGTAGAAGCACGGGGAGATTATCGGGGGGCACGTGACCCACATGTCCACCTTCTTCGCCCCAGCGCGCTTTACCATCTCTATGAGGCCCCTCGACGTCGTGCCTCTAACGATGCTATCGTCCACAAGTATCACGTGCTTGTCCTTCAGGACCGACCTTATGGGATTGAGCTTCATGCCCACCGATACGTCCCTCATCCTCTGCTCCGGCATTATGAATGTCCTGTGGATATAAGTGTTTTTTATCAGCCCCTCGGCAAGGGGTATGCCGGATTTTTCCGAGATGCCGCGGGCGGCCGCCCTTGCCGTATCCGGCACGGGTATGATGATGTCCGCATCGCTCTGGTACGTCTTTGCGAGGTTTTCCCCCAGCTTCACCCTCACGTCATACACGGATTTCCCGCCCATCATGCTGTCCACCCTGCTGAAATAGACGTACTCGAACATGCAGTGCGCCTTCCTCTTTCCCGTCACGAGCCTTTTCCTTTCCATGCTCCCATCCTCATGGATCGTCAGCATCTCGCCCGGCTCCACGTCCTTCACGTTGCTTATGCCGTTTATGTCCATTGCGACGCTCTCGGAGGCGAACATGCAGGTGTCGCAGTTCTTCCCTAAGCAGAGTGGCCTGAACCCGTGCGGATCGCGGAAGGCTATCATGTCCCCCTCGCCTGTGAAGAATCCCGCAGAATAAGAGCCCTCCAGCCTGTTCATCGTATTGGTTACGGCCCGCTCCATGTCCTTTGTCCTGATAAGCTCCTCCGAGATCGCATGGGCGATCAGCTCGGAATCGCAGGTGCTTTCTATAAGCCTGCCGTTCGCCGAGATGTTCCTCCGGAGGTCGATGGAATTGACGAGGTTGCCGTTATGCGCGAACACTATGCCCCTTTTCGGATAGCTGATCTTGAACGGCTGGGCCTCGACGAGGGCGGACTTCCCGGCGGTGGAGTATCTGACGTGCCCTATCCCGAGCCTGCCCTTCAGCTCCGAGAGGGTGCTCTCTGAAAATGATTCGGCGACAAGGCCCATCTTCTTCTCGAGGTGTATCTCGCTCTCGTTGAGCGTGGCTATCCCTGAGCTCTCCTGCCCCCTGTGCTGCAGCGTGATCAGGCCGTTGTAAATCATCCTGGATATCTGCCGATCACCAAAGGAACGTATGCCTAGGACCCCGCACGCCTCTTTCTTCAAGAACCCCACCGTTTAGCCCATTATCACTGGAATATTACTATATGATTCATGATTTTAAATAGCATGAATATACCAGGCTTCATGCGGGATTCCCAGAACCCGGAAGTTTCTGAAGGCCTTCGAACCCCGATGAATTTCCCCCCGCCTTCGCCCCCTCAAAACAAGCGTGCATGACCTCGGTCTTCTGCCTCTTTTTCTCGCTGAATGATCTTGGGACATAGAGCTTTTCCCCGGTGCGGGGATCCATGCCGGTGCAATACATGCACGTGCTCATGCTCATCGGGGTGGGAGTAAACACCTGGATGAGAGAATTACCTCCAGTCTTCCTGACGAAGCCGGCCAGGTCGGCATTCTCCTTTTCGGAGCTTCCCGGGTGCGCTGTCATGACATAATACTTTATGCACTGGCTGCCCCCTTTATTCTCCCTTTGGAAGATGGAGACGAACCTCTCAAGCTTCCCGGGGAAATACTTGTTCATGAGCTTCAGAACGTGGGCGTTGCAATGCTCAGGGGCTATCTTCAGGTATCCTGAAACGTGATTTTTTGATATGGCTGCTACGTATTCAGGGCAGTCGGAAGCGATATCATATCTTATTCCCGAGCTAACGAAGACCTTCTTCACGCCCTTTACGGCTCTCGCATTTTCCATGAGAGCAAGCAGTTTTTTGTGACTTCTGTCGAGCCTGCCGCAGGAGATACAGTTTCCCGTGCAAGTTGGGTTTGACATACAGTCCATCCCGTACATGTTTGCGGAAGGGCCACCTAGGTCATGAACATATCCCTTGAATTCCCTGTGTTTCACAATGGTTTCGATCTCCCTCATCACCGATTTTTCCGAACGGGAGACGATCCTGGTCCCCTGGTGAAGAGCTATGGAACAGAAGCTGCAGTTGCCTATGCAGCCGCGGTGGGTCACGACGCTGAACTGCATACCTTTGAGATACCCGGCCTTCTCCGGTATGTCCCTCGAATAAGGAAGACTGAACACCAAGTCCAGCTCTTCCGTGGTGCACCTGTGCGCCTTGTACTGGATTATGAACTTGTCCCCCGACTTCTGGGCTAAACCACTTTCATTGGTGAGCGCCACCTGCATCTTGCAGAATTTCTCATTGTCCTTTTCCACCTCTTCGAAAGGCGGCATTATTCTGAAGCCCTCAGGAGCCGCGTTCCTGACTACGCACGTCCCCTCTATTCCGTCGAGCGGAAGGCTTTTCTCCAGCCTTTTTGCGATTTCCAGCGCCTGGTATTCGGCGTTCCCGTAAGCCAGTATGTCAGCCCTCGAGTCGAGCAGGATGGATCTCCTTATCGAGTTGCTCCAGTAATCGAAATGCGCAAAGCGCCTCAGCGAAGCTTCGACCCCACCTAAAACCACAGGCATGCCCCTGAAGTTCTTCCTGATCATGGCAGTATACACGAGCACTGCCCTGTCAGGCTTGCTGGAAACATACTTCTTGTGCTTGTCTTCCGCTCTTTTCTTGAGGAGCGGGGTATAGTTGTCCAGCATGCTGTCCATTGCGCCTGAGGTCACCCCGAAAAAAAGCCTTGGCTTTCCCAGCTTTGTGAAGTTGCTGTCATTTCTCCAGTCCGGGGCCTCGATTATGCCCACGGAATAGCCGGCGTGATCAAGCACCCGCGCGATCACCGCGGCCCCGCACATGGGATGGTCTGCATAAAAGTCGCCTGTGACGATTATCACGTCGAACTGCTTCCCCTTTTCGGGAGGTTTGGATGAGATCATATTATCAGTTAATTGTTGCATGGCGTGCTTATAATATGAGATGCGGCCCCGGGAGAGGGCAAGATAAAACCGAGTTAAAAGAAGTTGTCGTTTTCTTGAAATGCATATAATGATGTCATGTGACCTGTGATTGGGCTGGGGTTTAAAAAATGTTTAAATATAAAAAATAATCCAGTTATATGGAGCACAAGGATCATGCTGACAAATCATTAAAATTAATTGCTGAAAAAAGCCCTGAGTTCTATCTCCAGCACAAAGGGGTTATAGATAAGCTGATTCCTGATCTCCATGCCTGGATGGATCAGTATTTTAACGTTCGAGGAGACGATTATGATTATACTGGGATTAATGTGATGAAGCACTGGGAGAAGCTTCATCATATTCAGGGCATAAATATGGCTGCAGACCATTTTTCAGAAAGGTATGGGAAATTATTCAGACAAATAGTCATAGAAGAGGCACAAAGACACGTGATGGATGATCTTGAACAAGTTCCGGATGAATCCTTCTACCATCAAATCGGAGTATGGAAAAGATTGAGAGGATTCTGATTTATTTCATAAGTTTTAAATGTTGTTGCCAATTAAGCTCATGGGAGAAATGATCTGCCTCGGGATCGAATCAACCGCCCACACGTTTGGCGTGGGCATATCTGATGATAAGGGTAAAATACTGGCCAACGAGCGTGACATATACAGCCCTGCTGCCGGATCAGGCATAGTCCCGATGGATGCCGCGGAGCACCACAGGAACGCGGCTGATCACGTTGTGGCCGCGGCTCTCGAAAAGGCCGGGCTGAAGATCCATGACATTAGTTTGATCGCCTATTCGCGTGGTCCAGGCCTGCCTCCCTGCCTTCATGCGGGCGCCAACAAGGCCGTGGAGCTGGCTAAAGCCAATAAAATACCGCTTGTTCCCGTGAATCACTGTGTGGCCCACGTGGAGATAGGGAGAGTGACCACAGGCTTCACTGATCCCGTTGTCGTTTACGTGTCCGGAGGCAACACCCAGATATTGTCTTTTTCCGAAGGAAGGTACAGGTGCTTCGGCGAGACCATGGACATCGGCCTGGGCAATGCTCTGGACAAATTCGGAAGGGCAGTTGGTCTCGATTTCCCCCAGGCCCCGAAGATCGAGCAGCTGGCTCTGAAAGGAAAGTGGGTGGAGCTGCCTTATGTAGTGAAGGGGATGGACCTCTCCTTTTCCGGGATCGTGACCGAGTGCATAAGGAAGCACGAGAAGGGCGAAAAGATCGAAGACCTGTGCTTCTCCATACAGGAGGCGTTTTTCGCGATGCTCACGGAGGTCACCGAGCGGGCTCTTGCTCATCTTGGCAAGAACCAGGTCCTGCTCACCGGAGGGGTTGCTGCAAACAAAAGGTTGCAGGAAATGCTCGATATAATGTGCAGGGAACGGGGAGGCGCGTTCAAAGTTGTCCCGAGGGAGTTCTCTGGTGACCAGGGCGCAATGATCGCCTGGGCAGGCGTGCTCGCCCACAATTCAGGCGAAAAGATATCAACAGAAAAGGCTGACATCGACCCCAGGTGGCGCACGGACGACGTCGAGGCGAAGTGGGTCAAATAAAGGTAAACCTGTGCGTCCTTTCAAACATTCTTCTGAAATCCGATGCCGCCTTTTCAGGTACATTCAGGCCAAGGTCTACTTCAAAAAACCAGTCTCTATAACCCTCTATGGCAGGGTCTGCCTGTATCAGGTCGAGGGAGACAAGCGCGTTGAAGACAGGAACATACTTTTCCCGCTCCCTTTTCGTTCCTGACTGAACCAGTACGCAGCCGTTATCAGCATCCACTTTAAGATTTGCTTCCGGATCGCATTTTTCATAGCATTCCTTAAAAGCAGCCAATCCCGTGAGCTTGCAGATGGGCTTTTGGATATCGCCCGCCCTTTCAGGGTCCATCGAACCGTCGAAAACCATGAAGCAGTTTGAACCGTTATCGTAAACCCTTATCGAGCCTCTGGGATTTTCTTTCTTCGCCGGTCCATCTGAAATCAGATCTACCGCGCCAATAAGCCTATAGGTGCCCGCTTCCTGGCGAAATCCTCTCTGAGAATACTTAACCTTTTCCGGGCCTGAACTTCTGCAGGTATCTAGAAGCAAATCCATTAATTCCCGATTTGAGTAAATACCCCCTGGTAATCTTAGCACCGAGATAGTGACCCACCTCTATATTGTTATTTTATCTTATATGCGTTTGTTGTTCCAGATTCTACGTAAAGACACCGACTTCGTCAGTGTCGGTCAGCTATTTTAAATTTACCCGCTTAGTCTTACTCATGAAACTGGCCATAATCTCGGACCTGCACTTCGGGTTCGGCGCGGGCACAGAGAGGGAAGAGGATGCTTTCTCTGCTGCTTCTGAGGCCTTCGGGAAGGCGAAGGATGCCGACCTGATCATCCTCGGCGGGGACATATTCGACTCGCGCGACCCGGACGCCGACATACTGTCGCGTTCGATGGAGATATTGCAAAGCCCCCTGCTCGAGAAGGCCAGCGGGGCGAAGCTTGCAGGCTTCGTCGGCGGGAAGGCGCATGATTCCGTGTCCCGCATGTCTCTTCTCGGGATACCAGTGGTCTCCATCCACGGCACCCATGAGAGGCGGGCCAAAGGCCTGGTAAACCCGGTGCAGGCGCTGGAGAAGGCAGGGTTTGTAATCCACATCCACTGTAACGGTGTGATCTTCGAGAAGAAAGGGGAGAAGGTATGTGTGCAAGGGCTTTCAGGCGTGCCTGACCAGTATGCTGAGGCCGTGCTGAAAGAGTGGGATCCCAAGCCCGTGGAAGGATGCTACAACATCTTTGTTCTTCACCAGTCCGTGACCGAGTTCCTGTATGCTGAGCATACGCTGGACATGGAGAAGATACCTAAAGGCTTTGACCTCTACGTGAACGGCCACATACACGAGTCGGACAAGTCGCTCTACGGAGGGAAGCCTTTCCTGATCGCAGGATCGCTCATACCGACCCAGCTCAGGAAGGAAGAATCAGGCAAGTCCAAATGCTTCTGGAAGTTCGACACGAAAAGTGGTGATTTCGAGCAGGTATTCCTTGCGGGCCAGAGAGGTTTCTATTTTATCGAGTTTAAAGACCAGCCTTCCTTTGAGAGTGAGATGAGAAGGATAATCACCGAAAACCTCGGGCTGAAACCGATAGTGAAGGTGAGCTTCCCGAAGGAGGCCGGCAACTCGGCCGTTTCCGAGATCGAGGCTAAATACAGGGAAGGGGTCATACTCTCCGTGAAGAAGGAGACGATGGATGAGAAGAGGTTTGAATCCAAAACTCTCGAGGAACACAAGCTGTCCGTGGAAGAGTTAGGCAGGAGATTGCTCGCGGAGAACCTCGGGAGGGCAGGGCTTGACCCCCGGGTATTCGACCAGGTGTTTGAGCTTCTCGCGGCCGGGAAGGCGGACGAGGCCATGGGCCTCATGAAGAAGGCAACGGATACCCCCAGGAAAACGGAATCAACCCCGAAACACCAGGAAACCCGGAAAGAACCGGAATGCATCGCCCCGGAAGACCCGGACCGGGCCAGACCAAAATCGAGGCAGAGGACGGTTTTTGGCTAAAACAACATTTTGTCCCGAAAGTTTACTATATAAAGCTGTCTTATTATAAATGATAATCCGGAATAATGCAAATGGATGGTTTTTATGGTCGAGTTCACAGTAAAGATAGAGAACGTGGTGGCATTCGCGGTTCTCGGGAAGAAGATAGTGCTGAACAAGCTCGTGGAGAAGATGGACAACACCGAGTATGAACCGGAACAATTCCCGGGCCTGGTCTACAGGATAACCGATCCCAGGGCAGCGGCGCTCATATTCTCTTCTGGCAAGATAGTCTGCACCGGCGCCAAGAGCATAGAGATGTCGAAAGAGGCGATGAGAAGGATAGTGAACGACATAAGGAAGACCGGCATCGCCATGCCGAAGAAATTCAACATAACCATAGAGAACATAGTGGCTTCAACCAAGATAGACGTGAAGCCGAAGCTCATGCTGGAAGACATCTCCCTTTCGCTTCCGGAAGTGGAGTACGAACCAGAACAGTTCCCGGGCCTGGTCTACAGGATGAAGGACCCGAGGACAGCGTTCCTTTTGTTCGGCTCCGGCAAGATCATATGCACTGGCGGAAGGAACCTGGAGGACATTCACAAGGCCCTGCACAAGTTCAGGGACAGGCTCCAGGAAATGGGTTTGAAGGTCAAGCCGTCGAAGAGCGGGTAGACGAACGGCCTGAAATGGCTTTAAAAACTTTCCTCACTACTTATAAGTAATCTATCAGTGTGATTAGCTATGCTCAGATTCGGCAGCTCAAAACCAAAAATGATGGATATTCCCGGTTTCTCATACTTACGTTCGAAAATACCTGCCATAATCATGCCTGGTGAGGCAGAATACCTGATTCAGAACCTCGGCACGGAAAAAACCGCCGAAGAGCTGTCCAGAACGGGCATAACACAGCCCCTGTTATGGAGGCGGACTCTCTACCACATAGGCATGGACATAGAGTATGACCTCAATCAGGAACATACTGAAAATCTTCCGGATTCAGTCAAGAGTGCAGCAAGAATGGTCTACAGGGACATGCACCGCAGGAAGGAATTCCCGCCCTCGGGCGCATGGCACAATGATTTTGTATTGCTACTCGAAAAGGAAAAGCTCCCCAAAGGCATGATGTGGCCCGAAGAAGGCTTCGTGCCTGCGATATACTTCAGGGAGGTAGAAGGCCTGAAAAGAAAAGGAAGCGGTTACGAGATAATCCCGACTGCCGACACAAAGGAGATAAGGACGGTCCTCCCAAATGGCATCAGCTTGATAGTCCCTACGACGTATGGAATGTTCGACCAAGAGACAGGCCTCCCTTTGTTCACAGTAAGCTCTGAAGGCGAAGCATTCAGGCTCTGGGAAAAGGCAGGCTTCACTGAAGCGCAGACAAGAAGCGAACTCTCAATGTTCTATCGCGGTGATTCGGGCCTCCGCGCGGTCCTGTCTTTTTCGGGTGGGCGCCTTGGTCCTGGTTGCATCAGCCTCAGCAGTGAGCCGTCCGGCAAGCTCTATGATTTCGGCTCTGCCCCTGCGAGCAGGCGCCGCTGAGCGGAGCGAGTATGATGAGGATCCAGAGACTTATTTTAGGCCGCATAGCAATTATTATCCATGGACAGCTTCTCGAAGATCGTGCGCGAAATACAATCCGTCAAGATACAGGGGGCTGAGGCCGTTGCCATAGCATCTGTCCAGGCGATCAAACAGCACGTTTCCGGGCAGAAGTTGAGTTCCAGCCAGCTATTCCATGAACTCGAGGCATGCAGGAAGGCGCTGATCGGGACGAGACCGACTGAGCCGCTCATGCACAACGGTCTGTCTTTTGTGATTGACGGGCTGAAGAGTGAGAGGGGGAAAGACCCGGAGATCCTCAAGAGGCTTTTCGTCCACAGGTGTAACGAGGCTTTGGCACACTTTGACCGCTCGAGGAAGCGCATAGCCGAGATCGGGTCAGGTCTGATCGAAAACAAGGTCGTGGTCTTCACCCACTGCCATTCCTCCTCCGTAGTCGCCGTCCTTCTGGCAGCGAAGAAGAAGGGAAGGCACTTCAGCGTGATGGCAACTGAAACGAGACCGCTGTTCCAGGGAAGAAGGACAGCCGCTGAGCTGGCGAAGGCTGGAATACCTGTGACGCTGTTCGTGGATTCGGCCGCGAGGTTCGCCGTAAAGGAGGCCGATATCATGCTCCTCGGAGCGGACGAGATGACCAGCGACGGCCGCATCATAAACAAGATAGGGAGTGAGCTTTTCTCCATAATCGCGGGCAAGTACGACGTCCCCGTCTACGCCTGCATGGACAGCTGGAAGCTGAGCCCGAAGAGCCTCGTGGGGCTCATGGACAGGATCGAGCAGAGGCCCTCCAGAGAGGTGTGGGACAGGCCGCCAAAAGGGGTGGTTGTCCGCAACCCGGCCTTCGAGAAGATACTGCCGGAGCTGATCACTGGTGTCATCTCCGAGCTGGGCATATACTCGCCGGACGTCTTCGTGGAAGAGGTCAGGAAAGCTTACCCGTGGATGTTCTGAGCTTATAAATTTTGTCTGATTTCTTTACACCATAAGGTGCGGATTATGCCCATATTCGAGTACGAATGCCAAAAACCTGGCTGCGGAAAAAAGTTCCAACAGCTGTTTCTCGGGAGAGATTACATTGACCCGGTCTGCCCGACATGCCGCGGTGAAGTCAAAAGGCTCATAAGCGAATTTTCAGTTTCAAGGGGCTACCCGGCTTCTGGTGTTCCCGGAGATGATGGGAATGACATCGAAATTCATGATCTCGGTTCATTCCCATGCAAAATATGCGGCGGAGAAGTAACTGTTCATGCCATAGATTTTCTCGGAAAGAAAAAGAAATAGTCCTTTTTGCAACCCTCTTTTTAATCCCGGCCCCATCTAATTATCATGAAATCCGCAGAGCAGAGATACGTAGAGCACCCGCTGATCAAAAAGGAGACGATACAATCCAGGCTCTACCAGGAGGTCGTGCTCGGGAAGGCGGTGAAAAGCAACCTTTTGTGCGTGCTGCCAACTGGGCTGGGGAAGACTCCTATAGCCATAACGCTGGCTGCCCTTCGGCTGAGCAAGTTCCCTGACTCCAGGATAATGATCCTTGCCCCGACCAAACCATTGATCGAGCAGCATAAGAGGAGCTTCCTGGAGACCATGGAGATTGCTGAAGACAAGATGGTCCTACTCACAGGGATGACCAAGCCCGATAGCAGGGAGAAGATGTACAGGCAGGGGAAGATCATATTCGCCACCCCGCAGACCGTGGAGAAGGACCTCGAGAACAAGAGGCTCTCGCTTCTAGACTTCTCGCTTGTGGTCTTCGACGAGGCCCACCATGCAGTGGGTGATTACGCTTACCCTTACATAGCAAAGCGGTACATCGAAGAGGCGGAGAACCCGAGGATTCTGGGGCTGACCGCTTCCCCTGGCGGGACCAAAGCAAAGATAAAGGAGATATGCTCTAACCTGGGGATAGAGGCGGTTGAGATTAAGACCGAGAGGGACGTTGATGTCGCCCCCTGGGTTAAGGAGAAGAATGTAGAATGGGTGGACATAGTCCTGCCGGAGACCTTCCTGAATGTGAGGAACTATCTGGACAAGGCCTACAGGGAGAGGCTCGGCAAGATGAGCCGGTTAGGCTTCAGCAAGCCCGCGCGGCTGATAAACAAAAAGGATTTGATCGAGCTGCAGGCGAGGCTCATGGACGGGTTGAGGCGCGGTAACAAGGCCAACTTCTGGGGCGTCTCGCTGGTCTCCCAGTCCATAAAGATAGAGCACGCGCTCGGGCTTATCGAGACCCAGGGAGTGGGCTCTCTCCAGGAATACTTCAGGAAGCTGCGAAGCGATACCGCGAAATCCTCGGCCATGGTCATAAAGGACGGGAACGTTTCCCATGCAATGTTCCTAACGAACGAGCTCTTCGAGAAAGGCGCAAAACACCCGAAGATGAGCAGGCTGTGCGAGATCGTGAGCAGGCAGCTGGCCGGCGAACCAAAGTCAAAGATCATAGTCTTCGCCAACTACAGGAACACCGTGCGCGACATAGTGAAGAGCCTGGAAGGGATAAGCGGCGCGAAGCCCGTGGAGTTCATGGGCCAGAAAGACGGCTTCACCCAGAAGGAGCAGAAGCAGCGGATAGCCGACTTCCGCTCGGGCATGTACAATGTGCTCGTGACCACTTCAGTAGGTGAAGAAGGCATGGACATACCGGAGATGCAGCTAGCGGTCTTTTACGAGCCCGTGCCGTCGGAGATCAGGTCCATCCAGAGGCGAGGGAGGGTAGGAAGGACCAGGATAGGGAAGATCATGATCCTGGTCACCCGCAACACGCGTGACGAGGCCTATTACTGGACCGCCATGAAGAAGGAGAATGTGATGAAAGACACCCTGCACAAGATGAAAGAGGAGCTGGAATATCCCACTGCCCAGGACGCACCCACCCGGGAGGAACTCGAGAAGAAGGCCAGGAAGCAGGCGAGCCTGGATGAGTTCTGATTTAGGGGTTGTCTCAGTTTTATCGCTTATCTAGGGGATATAAAAAAAGGATATGTTTCTTTATTTTATCGATGTTTCTGCTTGTCGGCCCTCCAACGAAAAGGCCTTTGACCCTGGTTCCCCTTTCATCACCAATTTCATCCCCTCTGCCATTCAGGAGTTTTAAACGCAAATCCGCATAATGACCCTCGCCATCATCATAATTAAATGTCATACCGTATACATTCACATTACACCGCTTCCCGAGTTTTGAAAAATATGGCGGCGGCTTTTTGTCTTCCCAGCCTCCGAACCGCTTTTTAAGCTCTTCGTCCCAATCGGCTCCGTCTGTCCTGAAATCCCACATAAGCCCACGTATGATTCTTATATGTTAATTTTAAATAGCGAATTTTTACCCGGATGCCCATGTATTCCCCGGCTGGACGCTCCCGCTTTTTTATAATCTCCGCGCAATATTCTAATTATGTATTCTGAAAAGGTCGCGAAAGCCCTTAAAGATGCTAAAGCAGACATTGGCCACAGGGTTGTTGTCGATAAGGCCGGCAAGAGGTTCGAGGGGTTGTTGATGCCAAAGGCCGGCTCCAGCGATCCCGACTCGATCGCCATCAAGCTGGACAACGGCTACAATATCGGGGTGAAGTTTGATCATGGTGTTAAGATCACCCGGTCCCACGGGAAGGAGCCGAAAGAGGTTGTTGAGGAAGAGAAGATGGAGATGGGTAAGGTTAAGAAAAGCCTCATGAAGGTTGAGTTTGACAGGAACAAGCCGCAGGTCTCGATCATCACCACCGGCGGGACGATCACCAGCCGGGTGGACTACAGGAGCGGCGGGGTCACGACGCTCATGTCACCGGAGGAGATGGTGCACAACGTCCCGGAGATTGCCGGTTTCGCGAAGCTGAAGATGGAGAATCCGTTCAGCATAATGAGCGAGTGCATGACCCACGAGCACTGGCAGAAGATTGCCGTGGAAGTTGCTAAAGAGCTCCACCACAGCGAAGGGGTGATAGTTACCCACGGAACTGATGTGCTGCATTACACGGCTGCTGCCTTATCATTCATGCTGCCCGGCCTTGGCAAGCCAGTGGTTTTAGTTGGCTCGCAAAGGTCTACTGACCGCGGCTCTTCAGACGGCTCGTTCAACCTTATTTGCGGCGCGCGAGTGGCGCTCTCGGACATGGCAGCGGTGGGCGTATGCATGCACGGGGACACGAATGACGGCTGCTGCATATTCACAAGGGGGACGAAAGTCCGCAAGATGCACACGTCGAGAAGGGACGCGTTCAGGCCGATAAATGAACAACCACTTGCAAAGGTGTGGCCTGACGGCAGGATAGAGAAGCTGCAGGATATCCCCAAAAGGAACGGAGACGTTCCGAAGCCGGATACAGCCTTCGAGCCGAAAGTGGCGCTTGTGAAATCGTATCCGGGCTCTGACCCCGGGGTGATCGATTATTATGTGGATAAGGGCTGCAGGGGGATCGTGATACTAGCCACTGGGCTTGGCCAGGTGCCTACCCATGGGAGTGGTTCCTGGGTCAGGGGCATAAAGAACGCCGTGGAAAGGGGCGTGGTCGTCTGCGGCGCCGCTGACACGATCTACGGCAGGCTGAACCCCAACGTTTACACCGAGGGCAGGATGATAAGGGACGCAGGCATGATACATCTGGAGGACATGCTTGCAGAGACTGCTTACATCAAGCTGGGCTGGGTACTCGGCCACACGAAGAAGCCGGAAGAGGCCATCAGGATGATGCTCACCAATTATGCAGGGGAGATCACCCCGCGCAGCGGCACGGAGCCGATTTCTACAGAGGGATTGAATGAACAAACGTGAGAGGTCCGAGCGGCTGAGGGAGAAGCCGACCATTGTCGTTTCCGCACTGATAAAGAACGGCGGGAAATACCTTATCGTTAGGGACGACGGGTTCAGTTTCTGGAGGCCTCCCGGCGGAAGAGTGGACTGGGGGGAGCCGATAGACAAAGCGCTGAAAAGAGAGATGAGGGAGGAGCTCTGCACAAACATAGAAGTTGTGAGGGTTCTCGGTTTCGGGGAGGATTCCCCGATTCGTGAAACCCGCGGGTTTAAGACTCACAGAGTCGTTCTATACTATCTTTGCAGGACAAAAGGCAAAATAAAATCCTACAATGATAGCGAACATGGGGCAAAAATGAAATGGGTCAGCCTTGGCGAACTGCTGAAAACGAAGGAGCTGGAACCCGCGTTCAGGGATATGGTTAAAAGGTTCGGAAAGAAAGGATTGGCTTGATTGTTATGGAGACGGATATTTCAAGTCTCGGCCTGAAGTGCGGTATCGAGATACACCAGCAGCTGGATACCGGCCGCAAGCTCTTTTGCAACTGCGCCTCGCGCTTCTCAACTGACAAGCCTGCCATGATGATCACCAGGAGACTCAGGCCCGTGGCCGGGGAGACGGGTGACATTGATCAGGCCGTCCTGCACGAGATCATGCGCAACATGGAGTTCCATTATGCAGTATACCCTTCCGAGTCGTGCCTCGTGGAGGCGGACGAGGAGCCGCCTCATGGCCTGAACACTGAGGCGCTGGACATAGCGCTCACCGCTGCAATGCTGATGAACTGCGAGATACCTGACGAGATACATGTTATGAGAAAGACCGTCATAGACGGGTCGAACACCGCAGGCTTCCAGCGCACTGCCATAGTCGGCCTTGACGGGAAGATAAAGACCTCTGCCGGAGATGTCGGGATAACGAACCTGTCCGTGGAGGAGGAGAGCTGCCAGATACTTTCAAAGGAGAATAACGTTGCGACTTACGGCCTGGACAGGCTGGGGATACCGCTTGTGGAGATAGGCACATCGCCTGACATACACACACCCCGGCAGGCGATGGAAGTCGCTGAGAAGCTGGGAATGATAGTCCGCTCCACCGGTAAGGCTAAGAGGGGTTTGGGCACGATACGCCAGGACGTGAACGTCTCAATAAAAGGCGGCGCCCGGGTGGAGATAAAGGGCTTCCAGGACCTTAAGCTCATACCAAAGCTCGTTGAGCATGAGGCGCTACGCCAAGCCAGCTTGCTCGGGATAATGCATGAACTGAAGAAGTCCGGATTCAGGCCGGCAAAGCATAACATAATCGACGCCTCGAAAATATTTTCTGGCTCCGAGTCCAACATAACGAAAGGGAAGCAGACATATGCGATGATTATACCGGGACTTTCAGGGTTCTTCAAAAGGGCTCTCACCCCGACGAAGACGCTGGGAAACGAGATTGCCGGCTACGTCCGGGCCAAGACAGAATTGAAGGGCATAATCCACAGCGACGAAGAGCTTGGGAAGTACAAGCTGGATAAGGAGTTTGCTACGTTGGCTGACCATCTCGGTGCAACAGGGAAAGACATGCTGATAATTGCCGTGGGGGAAAAGCAGGCCGTAGAGAAAGCATTCCATGTGGTTGCTGAAAGGGTCAATCTTTTGCCTGATCATGTGCCGGAGGAGACTCGCAGGGCGCTTGAGAATGGCGACACGGAATACATGAGGCCGCTTCCAGGGGCCGCGAGGCTCTACCCGGAGACCGACGTGCTTCCCATATCCATAGACGGGAGGAAGCTCGCTGAGATAAGGAAGAATCTGCCGGAGCTTCTTGACCACAAAATGGAGCGGGAGAGGGGGGAGCTCAGCAAGCACGACATAAGCGGGGAGATCATAAAGCAGCTGGTGCACGCAGGCAGGAAGCAGGTGTTCGATGAACTGGTTGCTTCCGGGGCTGATCCGTCTCTTGCCGCCACTACACTCACCGCCACCATGGGTTCGCTAGAAAGGAAGGAGAAGGTGGACGTCAAAAAGATAACTTCAGATCATCTTAAACAGATTTTCAGTATTCTGAGCTCCGGGAGGATATCCAAGGAGGCGATCCCCGACCTGCTCAAGGAGCTTTCAGAGCATCCCCACAAAACGGCGGATGAGATTGCCTCGAAGTCAGGGATGGCCGCGCTTTCAGATCATGATCTTTCCGGGATAATAAGGAAGACCATCAGCGAAAACAAGAATCTTCTCGGTGACGAACGTGGACATAAGGTTCTGCTCGGCTTGGTCATGCAGAAAGTGAGGGGAAAGGCTGATTCGAAAAAAGTCATGGAGTTGCTGAGTGCAGAACTGAGGAAGTGAATGTTTCAGAAAATCAGATTAAGATCGTTTCCTGCCTTTTTGGCCCTATGGATATCAGGCCTACGTCTCCCGTGAATTCGGTTAATCTATCAACATAACGCTTGGCTTCGTCTGGCAGCGCGTCAAAGCCCCCTTCCAATATCCTTCCCTTTTGGTTTTCGTCCCATGGTTCCCAGCCTCTCATTTCAATGTCGTAAACGGGCTCGGCTCTCTCCACGTCTTTGACGGATCCCGGGAACCTGTCTGTCTCTTTCCCATCTATCCTATATTTTGAGCATATGTAAAGGGGGTATATCCCGCCCAGGACGTCGAGTTTTGTGAGCGCGACCGATGTCGGGCCGTTTATCCCGGCCGTATATCTTGCAACCACACCGTCGAACCATCCGCATCTCCTTGGCCTCCCGGTCGTCGCCCCGAACTCCCCTCCAACGTCTCTTATCCTCTCTCCCGTTTCATCCTTCAGTTCGGTTGGCAAAGGCCCATTTCCAACCCTTGTGGTGTAGGCCTTCACGACCATTATGACCCTGTTCATCTTAACAGGGCTTACGCCCGCCCCCGTGCACGCCCCGCCGGCAGTCGTGCTGGAAGATGTCACAAAAGGATACGTGCCGAAATCCACGTCAAGAAGCGTCCCCTGCGCGCCTTCGAATATGACCCTCCTTCCGCTGTCCAGGGCTTCATTCGTCAAACCGGAAACATCTCCAGTGAGCTCCCGGATTTTTTCCCTGCATGGAGAATACATTTCTTCCAGCCTTTTGGCGTATTCCCTGAGGGTTTCTCTCCTCAGATCAAATAAATGTCTTTTTGTAATGCCGGCCCTTTTCAGTTCGTGCTCCTTTAGCCGGAGAATATCCATCAGCTTTTCAGGAAACCCGTCTTCTGCAAAATCGCCGACTCTCATGGCGGTATACCTGGAAGCTTTATCTGAATATGCCGGCCCGATGCCTCTTCCGGTGGTTCCTATGCTGTTTTTTCCGCCGTCCATGATTTTGTGATAGTCCATTATCACGTGCGCCCCGGGACTGATTGTCATATCCGGTTCGTAACCATGCTTCCGAAGATCTTCAAGCTCTTTCATAAAAGATAGCGGGTCAAGTACAACCCCGTTCGCCAATGCGCATTTAACGCCTTTTCTGAGAGCCCCTGTAGGGATTGCATGCAGTATGAACTTATTCCCGTCAAATTCCACCGTGTGCCCCGCGTTCGGCCCGCCGTTGAACCTGACCACGAGGTGAGCTCCCTCAGAAAGAAGGTCCACAACCTTGCCCTTGCCTTCGTCGCCCCACTGGCCGCCAACGACGATATAGCTGTCGTAATTTTTCCGGGTTCCCGTCCCTGTCCTGGCGAGAGAACAATCGTATATGTTCCGCATTTTTACCAATTATAATGGGAGCAAAGTTTTATAATCGCAGCGTTTTCCAAGAATCAGGATCCCTCTCACACATCCGCCGATGAGTAATTGGGCGTGTCTTCCGTGATCTTTATGTCGTGCGGGTGGGATTCAGACAGACCGGCTTTGGTGATCTTCACGAAGTTCGTGTTTTTCCTGAGTTCATCTATGTTCCTGCATCCTACATAACCCATTGCCGACCTCAGGCCGCCCATGAGCTGGTATATCACCTCGGAGACGGTTCCCCTGTAAGGAACGATCCCTTCCACGCCTTCAGGGACGAGCTTCTTGGATTCTACGTTCTGCTGGGCATACCTGTCTTTGGCTCCGGCTTTCATGGCGCCGATGGAGCCCATCCCCCTGTATCGCTTATACTTCCTTCCCTGGAGGAACACTATATCCCCCGGGGATTCTTCCGTGCCTGCGAAGAGCGAGCCGGCCATGACAACGGATGCGCCTGCAGCAATCGCCTTTGCTATGTCACCTGAGAACTTGGCCCCTCCGTCTGATATGACGGCTATGCCATGTTTCTCGGCCACTTCCACGCAGTCCATAACTGCCGTTATCTGGGGCACGCCCGTCCCGGAGATTATTCGTGTGGTGCATATCGAGCCGGGTCCCATCCCCACCTTGATCACATCCGCCCCTGCGGATATCAAATCTTCTGCGGCCTCTCCGGTGGCTATGTTCCCGGCTATAACATCAATATCAAAAGTCGCCTTCAGCTTTTTTACCATTTCCAGCACGTTCTCTGAATGGCCATGCGCCGTGTCCAGGACGATCACGTCCACACCGGATTCAACCAGCCTCTTTGCGCGGTCCATGTCAAAAGGCCCTATCGCTGCGCCGACGAGCAGCCTCCCCTCCTTGTCCATGCAGGCATTGGGATACTTCTCGCTCCTCTCTATGTCCCTGCACGTTATCAGGCCCTTGAGCCTGCCGTGAGCGTCCACCACAGGCAGCTTCTCTATCTTGTGCCTCGCCATTATTTCCATTGCCTTCTCCACGCTGGAGTTCTCGGGTATCGTTACCGGATCCTTTGTCATCGCCTCGCGGACCTTCTCGTTCAGGTCGTTCCTGAACCTCATGTCCCTTCCAGTGAGTATGCCGACGAGCCTGCCGTTCTCGACCACCGGGAAGCTCGCCATGTTCTTCTCTGTGGTTATCATCTTTGCCATGGCGAGCGTGTCCTCAGGGCCGAGTGTTATCGGGTCCGGTATCATCCATGATTCTGACCTCTTAACGCTGGATACCTGGGCGCACTGTTCCTCTATGCTGAGGTTCTTGTGTATCACGCCCATGCCGCCCTCCCTGGCCAGCGCTATCGCCATCGGGGTTTCTGTCACCGTGTCCATCGGAGAGGACATGAGCGGTATATTCAAACTTATTCTCTTGGTAAGCCTCGTCCTTATGTCCACCTGCGACGGGAGCACGTTCGACTTCCTGGGCACAAGCAGCACATCGTCAAAAGTAAGCGCGGTTTTCTGCTCAATTCTGTCTAGTCTCATAGCTAAGACCTCTTTCTTAAATTAATGTATAGGTGGCTTTTAAGTTTTTCGGGCGAGCTAAACATGATTATATGGAATCAGTGTGCTCTTCAGCAGTGTCGCCTTCCCTTTTAAGTCCGGTCCTGGTCTGGTTCGCGAGCCTCCTGTACCCTTCTTGGTCGTTTTCCAGCAGATACCTGACATAAGCCACATGTTCCATCATCTTCTCCCTCCGGCTTGCCGTCTTCGGATCCTCTGATATCGAACCTGCCATATCAACCACCTCTTTTTAACATGATAAACAAGAAATCTCGTTTTTTGGAGCCAATGCTTTATCTATCAAAAATACCCAAAATACGCAAACTTGTGGAATGCGCGCTGGCTCATGATAATTTAATGGATGCTAAATTATTTAAACATAATGTGCCACTCACTATGGCAGTGCCATAGTGGGGTTTACCTTTTCATTTCAATGCTGTAGATGTGAATCCGATCACCCTGGCAGGGCTTCCCGCCGACCTGATCCTTACCATGTCCCCCTCTTTTATCCTGACCGTCTCGTCGTCCTGGCCGTCTATGCAAACCTCTCCTTCATTGTTAAGGCATTTTACCGAGACAGAGCCTTTTGCGCCGAAAAGGATTCGACCTCTTTTCAGCCTTCCTGTGTAAGGGGCTATCTCCATTATGCCGAACTTCTTCGAGCTGTATTTGAACGGCCTCGCCCCGGCCGAATGGGCGAAGGCGTTCGAGCCAGTGGGTGTGTAGACCAGTATGCCTGAGCCCCGCTCCAGCGTCGCCTCGCCCTTCACGGTTATCTCCGAGTCGAATATCCTTCTCGAGTATATCGGCGACACGAGCACCTCGTTGAGTGCGAGTTGGGGAAGCGACTCCCCGTTGAGCTCTGCCCTTAGCCTCGGGAGCCTGTGGACGAAATAGTCTTTGGACTCGACACCTTTCAGCACCTTGAAGAGGTTCTCCCTGAAATCCTCCGGGCAGGATGTCATGTAGAAGCCCACGGACTTCCCTGCGTTTATCCCCATTATCGGGCATTTCAACCTCCACTGGCTCTTGAGGAACGTCCCGTCCCCTCCGATCAGTATTGCAAGGTCAACGTCATCTTCAGGCGTTTCGGTCCAGCTGACCTCTGCCTGCCTGAGCATGTTTTTCACCTCTTCCTTTATGATCCTTCCATACTCCATCTTGCAGCTCACGAAGACTTTCGTTATCATTTTCCTCTCTCGCTTTCGAATATATGCATCACGGCCTTCCTGACGTCGATGAAAACGTCCTCCCTGCTCCTGTTGCCGTCTATGACCACGAAGCCGTGTTTCTTCACCAACTCGTCATAGGCCTTCTTCACCTTTACCTGGAACTCCAGGTTCTCGTGTCTATCAGTCGTCCTTGCCCTCCTTACGGACTCCTCCGGAGGGATGTCGATGAATATTGTGATGTCCGGCTTCCTCGCAAACCTGTTCAGCTCCATTATCCATTCCTGCTCGACCCCATAGAGCACGCTCTGGTAGGCTATCGTGGAGTAGAAATACCTGTCGCATATGACAGTGGTTCCCTCCGCCAGTTTAGGCAGTATGAGGCTCTTCATGTGCTCGTACCTGTCCGCGGTATATAGCAGGGCAATCGATTTCCCGGACTGTATCTCGAACTTCCGGTCAAGCCATTCCTTTATGGTCTTTCCGAACACGTTGTAAGGAGTAGGTTCTTCCGTGTAGATGCATTCTATGCCCTTGTTCCTGAGGTATTCAGTCAGCATCTTGGACTGGGTCTCCTTCCCTGATTTGTCCAGCCCCTCGAAGACTATGAGCTTTCCCTCTGCCATAGAAATCATATCGCGTTTCAATTATAAAAATTTATCCAGTTCCGGGAGTGTTTTTATCATGTTCCTGTATTTTCCCATATTTTTGGTAACGGATGTGCGGTCATTCTCCCTTCTTATCAGGACGCATTTCATGCCCAGCTTCTCCGCGGGCAATATGTCATCAGTGAGGGTGTCCCCTACCATCAGAGTCTCTTCGGGTTTGGTGCCGAGTTTTTTGAGGGCCCATTTGAACATTTTTGGGTCAGGCTTCAAAACCCCCAGTTCGAATGAAAGGGCCACTGCATCGAAAAGTCCATTTTCGCCCTCTTTGAATAACGGGCAAGTGAAGCACCCTGTGTTGGAAACGACGGCAACCTTTATACCTCTTTTTTTCAGCGACTTCAGATAGGGCATCGTATCCGGGAAAAACATCACTCTCCGCGTTGAAGGATCCCATAGCTTAGCAAGTTTTTCCAGAACCTGTCCCTTAGGCTCCTTTCCCAGCCTCATGCACAGGCTAATCATCTGGTCCCTCAGAGAAGGGAATCTCCTGATCATCGCACCCTCCTCCACCTTCTTCAGGAAATCCATGCTGAATTTCTCCCCGAATATGTTTGCAGTGGCGACAATCAGATTTTCATTGCTCTTATCGTTATACCCAAGAGTGTGCCAAAGATCGAATATAACGGCTTTTATCATATTTTCACTCAGTACGGGACTTTCTTCAGCTTTAGCCTGAACGCGATGAAGTTGGCCGCCAGGTGGAGCACGGGCGTCATCGCCACGATTATTATCATCCATTCCAGCTTCACCGGAATCAACAGAATCGCGGCGATCAGCATGCCTGCTATGAAGTCCTCCTGGTCGAGTACCGGGGCAGGGGCGCCTCTCTCTAGCTTCAGCCTCCTCTTTATGAAGGATCCGCCGAGGTCTCCCAGCATGGCTCCCAGTCCGAGCGCAAGACCGAGGAGCGGGGTCATGGGCGTGATCATCAGCGGGACGTCGGAAAGCCCCCACGGGAGGTAAGGGTATGCGAGCATCTGCACCGATGCGATTACCGCCCCAACGATGGTTCCCAATATCAGGCCTTCCCAGGTCTTCCCCTCTCCGAAAAGCGGCTGGCCGCGGAAAATAAAGCCCCTGTCTATCGGATGCTTCCCTCTCGCCAGCGTGCAGAGACCATTTGCCCCATAGGCCGGCAGCACAAGCCATATGGCCTCGACGAGCGTGTAAATGCCTATCATAAACCCCACAAACCACCGAAACGAATTATATTAATTCTTTTAATACAATAAATAGTTCATAAAGCAGAGACAGCAAGCTGATGCATAACTATATATATGTCTTAATGCAGTAAAACTTGACACATGCAGGGCATGTGTCTTTAGGTCAATTCGGGCTCGTAGCTCAGTGGTAGAGCGCTCGGTTCGCATCCGAGAGGCCTCGGGTTCAAAAGCACATGACGCAGGTTTCACCTGCGTCTGTCTGAAACTCCCGACGAGTCCATTTGAGCCTTTTTCATGGCCGATATGCTAGTTCTGATTCCTTGCGTAATTTATCTAAAGTTTTTTTACTAATTTGTTCTATTTTTTCAGCAATTTTTGAATATCCCATTTCTCTAGCAAGTTGTGCATTTTCTTTATAATCCTCACCACATAATGGGATAACTGAAGCCGTATTAATTCTGTCAAGATTTCTATCTAAAGATTCATCAAAGTGGTTTAAACGATTCAGACCATAAGCACAAGTTGCTATCGAAGCAAACCACAAACCAACATTGATATAGCGACGTATCCGTTCCATAAATATTAATTAATATAACATTCTTTATAAAATTCCCCCCTTTAACAAGTGGCCACTGTTTCACGTTGCTCCTGGCTTACGCCTTATCCCCTCTCTGGACACGTTCTGACCCAAAATCCTTTTATAAATTCTTTTTTAAAGCCTGCTTGTGCATTTCTGATAATATGAAGATATTATTCGCCACCGACATCCACGGGGACGGCAAGCTGGTCGATAAGCTCGTGGAGCTGGGAATGAAAGAAGATGTCAAGGCAGTGATGATAGGCGGGGATCTGTCCCCCGGTTTTGACGTTTTCGTGCAGAGGATGTTCATAGAGTTCTACCTTCTGCCAAAGCTCGATAAGCTCACGAATGCCGGAAAGCAAGTTTTCATCCAGATGGGGAACGACGATTTCGGGATAAACATGGACGTCCTCGAGAGCGCGGAGAAGAGGGGCGAGGTCAGTCTCATCCACAGGAAGGCCCACAGCATGGACAGCCTTTTCGTCGCAGGGTATTCATGCGTAAACCCCTCCCCGTTCATCTTCAAGGAGTGGGAGAGGAAGGAGAAGGACATAGCTAAAGACCTCGAAGAGCTCAGGAAGTCGGTTGACCCGAAAAAGACGATATTCGTCTTCCACGCCCCGCCCTACAACACGAAGCTGGACGTTCTGCACACGGGGGATCACGTAGGTAGCACCTCTATACGCGAGTTCATAGAGAAAACGCAGCCGCTTCTGACGCTTCATGGCCATATACATGAGTCCAGCAGGATGAGCGGGTCATTCCAGGACAGGATAGGGAAGACGCTTTGCATAAATCCGGGAAACGACAGCATAGCAGTCATAGACCTGGAGAAGATGAAGGCCGAGATCATACAATGAAATTTTTTAAGCATTCGCATGCAATATATAATTGATTTTTTAATAAAAGTTTCAGGCAGGGTGCTCATGGACAGGATCAGGGAAAAAAGGGTTTGCTCGGGATGCTGCATAATCTTCAGCAATTCCGCGGAGTGCCCCAGGTGCGGTAAAGGCGAGAACCTGCACCCTTACTTTGAAGCCGAAAGCCTCCGGAAAATAAATACCGGGGTGCTCCCTAAAACCCGGTGATTCCGTTTCTTTTTTTCGCACATTTAACTTCTCCTGCAAATAATTATGCATGGTGTTCCAGACACTGAACAAACTGAAATGGACCGGACGCCTTGGGGAATGCGCTGTCATATTCATTGACAGGGGATCCCCGGATGATAAAAAGGAGATACCCGGGAAGGCCATAACCGAGGTGAAGAGGGACCACTTCCTCTTCTCAGAGAAAGGCGATGAGACTTTCATACCAAACCACAGGGTGCTGGAGATAAGGCTGGATGGGAAACCCATATGGACGAGAAAGACAAGAAAAGGATGATACAGTGCTTCAGGCTCTCTCCTGAAGACAGGTCGCTGAAGAGCTGGAGGAAGGTGAACCGCCCTTTCAGGGTCCTGAAGAACTACATGATGATATCCCTCTGCAAGCGGATCCCTGACTGGGAGTTCAAGAATCATATATACCGCGCGCTCGGGATGAAGATAGGGAAGCACGTGAGGATACTCGGATGCAATTTTGACGTGTTCTTCCCGGAGCTTATAGAGATAGGGGACGACTGCATGATAGGGAGCTTCACGGTCATACTCACCCACGAGTTCCTGAACGATGAATTCAGGAAAGGCCCTGTGAAGATAGGCAACAACGTTATGCTCGGGGCGATGAGCCTCGTCCTCCCGGGAGTGGAGATTGGGGACAACGCGAAGATAGCGGCATACTCTCTCGTGAACAAAAGTGTGGAGCCTGGCTCTTTTGTCGGCGGGGTGCCTGCAAAGCCGATACACAAAAAATGATCAATATGAAAAAACAGAAAAAGCGCGGTTTTCATGGTTTTTCCGAAAGGATCTTTTCCGGCAGGCACATCCTGCTCTTTCTCATTGCAGTGAACATGGCAGGCTTCCTGCTCGGGGTTTACAATTACTACGGAAGGCTGGCAGAAAGCCCGCCTTACCTGTGGCCGATCATAGCCGACTGCCCGGTGGCTGTTTTGTTGTTTTCCATCGTTTGCTATCTTTTTTACTCGGAAAGAAAGGTCCCGAACCTTCTGGTTTTCCTCACATCCGTTTACACAATAAAATACGGCATATGGACGCTTTCGGCAATAGTTTTATACTGGCCCCTTTACACAAGCTCCGGGGGCCAGATCATAGGGTCGCTGAACTTCGCGATGCACTGCGGGCTCATACTGGAAGGAGTCGTCCTCTCAGCAAAAATCTCTCATAAGATCAGGGACATGCTTATAGTAACAATCATTTTAATCGCGAACGATTATTTCGATTATTTCCTCGGCACGCTCCCGGACATACCGGGCACACATGTAGGATTTTTGCTCGCAGAAAGCTTTGCGGTCAGCCTGATTCTGCCCGTGCTAATTTTTACGATTTTGCATCTCACAAGAGATCGGAAATATCGGCAGGGCTGAATTCCGCTTCTATCCCGTATCTTTTTTGCAGTTCCGGGTTGAATTTAAGCATATCTCTTCTGTTGGTTTCGTCAAGTATGCAGTCCAGATGCTTCCCGTTGAGATTGACGTAAGAACACCAGCTGCCACATTGCAATTGCCTTGCTCTTATATCATCTTCTTCTATTTCCAGACCGGGAAGGGAAAATTTTATCATCTTCAGGTTGTCCCTTCCAAAGGCTTCTGCGCCCGGTTCGTCAGGCCTTGCGAAGAAATTTATTTTCCAGATATCATGTTTCCCTCTTTTATCAACCGTGTTCCTCGTGGAAAAAAGCACTGCCGTCGCATCCCTTTCAAGCCTTCTCACGATCTCTCTGGCTTTATCATAATCCCCTGAGTCATTCCCGGGATTATCCCCGGAAACCAGTTCAAACAAACCCTTTCTGTATTTAGGTATTCCCAGGTATCTCATTCTTGACTTCGGACCGCATCCCGCTGGAATGCCCATCGTTTCAAGTACCCTTCCAGCATAAACGCCATCATCCGGCAGCAGAACAAGCTTGGAACCTCTGTTGCCGATTCTCGGTATTATTTCTGACCTCAAACCCAGTTTGTCGGTAATATTTTCTTTTATTTTTCCAAGCAGAGGTACGTCCTCGGATATGTTGGTGCCTTTTCTGATGAATCCCGAGTATAAAACGAAATTAGCGAATGCGCTGAATGCAGGTAGATTGGCATCAAAAAGCATCAGGGGCATCCACTCCTGACTCTTCAGATACCCAGAACACCTTTTTGCGTATTCACAGCCAGGTCTGGAGTACGTCCTGACTACGTCATTTGCTGTTACTACTGAGTAATTTCTAATGCTCATACAATATTCAGGGCAGAGAACCTTTTAAATCAAACGCACTCTATCAGAACGCATTTCCCGTGCTCCCGGGAGGTGAATTTCCTGTCCAGGAACTTCTCTATCACCCACATGTTGGTCTTCGCGTGGTCCGTGAGCCTCGCAACGCTGATTGCTGATTTCCCCCGCGCGAGTGCCATGTAAGGGAGTATCTGGTCTGCCATCCACTCATCGAGACACGCGCCGGAATCAACCTGCTTTTTCAGCAGCCTTGCGGCTTCCTCTCCTACAGACTCTGCGGGAACGCCTCTCTCCCCAATGGCGGAAGCCCCCAGCACAGCGTTGTCATAGCTCGAACTCATAAGCATCGAGCATCCGGTGGAGAACGACTCCGCATAAGAAATGGTTTTCACGTCAGGGCACATGACACTCTCCGCTCCCCTTATCATCCTTTCCGCAACCTTCGCCTTTTCAAGGTCACTGGAAGCAGAGCACCATGCCTCGCTCCTCAGGAATTTTCCCCTCTCTGTAGCGCTGATACCTTTAAGTTTCCCTGGTTTTATCTTTATCAACACTTCTCCTCCGCCCTTCGGGTAGAATCCGGGCTTTATGACATCGACATTCATCTCCACGCCCATCCTTTTGAGGAAATATGAGAACACGTGCTGAAAATAGTCAGCAGGTGGAGACCAGTTGACATGCGTCCCGCCAATCAGCCTCATCTCCAGATCCCTGTCTGTTTTTACCAGAGGAATCATCAGCGACTGCATGACCAGCGTGACGGAACCAGCCGTCCCCACATTTACCGTGAGCGGGTGGAAGTCCAGCTTCCCGGGCACGAACTCCAGTTCGGTTGAACCCAGATTGAGACCTCTAATCTTTGCCGAGCAGAGCAAACCCACGGCTTCCACCCCTTTCATATGCTGGGCCTTCAGGCCGGGGTCGGCCCGGCCCTTCCTTATTCCTGAGACGCGGAACGGCTTCCCGGTCACCGCAGACAGCCCTGCTGCAGTCCGGATGATCTGCCCACCGCCTTCGAGATAGGAGCCGTCTATTTCTATCATGAATAATAATTGGAGAAGGCTGCTTTTATTGCGTCACGAAAAAGAAACAATTGGATTATCTCAAAATCCCATGTTCGTCCCTGTAGCCTCTATTCGCATAATAATCAGGGCCATTACCAGTGCTGCCATGGGTGCTTTCCTTTTTTGGGTACAATTTCAGCTTCAATATACAATATGTAGCATTGCGGGTCTTCAATTTCGCTAGGACGAAGATTCGCTATTTCCTTTAACCTGAAAGTTCTCGGAAAACCAAGACCTGGCGTGACAACTCTAAGCTTACCCTCACGAGCTTCGGCGCCAAATCTGAGCTCAGCCATCCGTGAACCGAGGTCGCTACTTACTGTTATGGAATCCTCTCCTATTTCGGTTAAATTTGCTTCGGGATAGTGCCTCGTTTTTCCAAATGGAGATTTGTAATCAAAATCAAACTTCCCGCCCACCTTGAAATCTCTTGGCTTGTACATAATCTCCATTACTGGGAGAAATTTTATAAAACAAACAGATGGTTTTGGCCTATACCTTCACGCTCTCGCCGTTCTCTGGCGCGGACGCTTCGAAGCCCATGGCCTTCACGTCATGGGCGAATTCTTTGGTCTTATCCCCGTGGACGAGGATGATTTTCCCGGGGTTGACCTTCTTGAAGAATTTTATCAGGTGGTTCCTGTCCGTGTGCGCGGAGAAGTCGAGGAACTCCACCTGCATCTCAGGCTTTACATCGAGGCCTTCGTTCCTGTATCTTCCCGTTTCGAGAAGGGTCCTTCCTGCCGTCCCCTTCACCTGGTATCCCGTAAGCGTAAGGGAACAATCCTTCCTGTCCCAGAGCCTTGATATGTAATCCGCTATCGGCCCGCCGTTAAGCATCCCGGCGGTGGTTATTATGGCGCACGGCTTGGCCAGCACGATCTCTCTTTCAGCGCTCCTCGTTATCTTTCCGGCGGATTCAAATGCCTCCCTGAGGCCTTCATAATCCCTGACGCTCTCCCTGTGCCTGAGCACGCATTCAGCAGCCTTTATCCCCATGCCGTCTATGAACACAGGAAAGCCTATGTCCTTGAGTATCATGAGCATCTCCTGGGTCCTGCCGACCGCGAATGCAGGTATCAGCGCGATCCCACCGGACTCGACCGTCGTCTTCACTATCTCCCTGAGCCTGGTTTCAAGACCGCTCCTGTCAGGATGGTCCATGTAAGAATACGTGGATTCAGAAATCATGACATCTATGTCCTTTAAATCGGAAAATGCGCCGTTCATCAATTTCGTATCCATGAACTTTATGTCCCCTGTGTAAAGTATTCTTTTACCCCTAGACTCTATCAGCACGGTGGAGCTTCCCGGCACATGCCCTGCGTCGAAGAACTGCACGTTGGATATCGTGAAATCCTGCCTTTCACCGTTGTTCAGGAAGGCGATGTTCTCTTCCATCTTCCTTATCTCGTTCATCCCGAACTCGAGCTTCTCACCCCTCTTTTTCTGAACCTTCAGGCTGTCTCTCAGCAACAGCGAAGATAGGTCGAGAGTGGCCTTTGTCATGAAGACCTGTCCGTTA
>Ga0315274_10001903_pt1 | contig 32070 bp, 29 predicted proteins | sample YL17G02_20_MG_FD_203700 | JGI IMG/M metagenome (GOLD analysis project Ga0315274, IMG submission 203700) | Sediment microbial communities from Yellowstone Lake, YNP, Wyoming, USA - YL17G02_20 | ecosystem: Environmental > Aquatic > Freshwater > Lake > Sediment | place: USA: Wyoming | collected...
GAAACGGAGCTGATGTAGCAGTGATCACGGAGAAAGAATTTAAGATGATTCCTGAAGAAGAAATTAAAAAACGTTTACAGAAAATGGGGAAGTAAAAGGTCAGTATTCTCAGAGGAATCTCACTAGATAAAAAAGAATACAAAAGTTCGTTTTACAAGCTTTAAAAAGGGTAGAAAATGACCGTTGATGATGTTTTATCAGAAATACGAGGCAAGATTCGAGGTTCAATACCTGCAAGTGTTGACATCTCTGAAGTAGAATTCGAAGGAGCGCTTCTTGTTATTTATACAAAGACGCCAGATAAATTTGCCAATAACAAGGATTTAGTTAAAAATATGGCAAAGACTCTCCAGAAACGGATCGTAGTTCGCCCTGATCCGACGGTTCTCACTGATATTGATATTGCAGAAAAGAAGATACGGCAGATTATCCCCAAAGAAGCAGAAATAACAAATATCTATTTTCAACCTGATGTCGGTGAGGTCACGATTGAGGCGTTGAAGCCTGGTGCTGCGATTGGGCGAGAAGGCCAACTGTTGAATGAGGTACGCAGGAAGATAAACTGGGCCCCTAGTATTGTTCGAGCGCCACCGATTCAATCAAAAACCGTGCAGGAGATTCGTGGGTATCTCCGTTCAATGAGTGATGAGCGGAAAGATATTCTGCGGAAGATAGGACGGAAGATCCATCGTGGTGCCTCAACAGGGGAGAAATACGTTCGTATGATCGCCCTTGGTGGGTTCCGAGAGGTTGGCCGATCCTGCGCTATGTTGCATACCCAGGATAGCAAAGTGTTGATTGACTGTGGTATTGATGTGTCTGCGGAGAATAACGGATCACCGTACATTCATATGCCTGAGGTAATTCCCTTGGAGAAGATTGATGCGGTCGTGATCACGCACGCGCACCTTGATCACAGTGGGTTAGTTCCTATATTGTACAAATACGGATACGATGGTCCTATCTATTGCACGCCACCTACCAGAGATCTTATGACGTTGCTGCAGATGGATTACATTAAGGTTGCTGCTGCTGACGGAAAGAAAGTCCCCTACTCCTCTGAAAATATTCGTAATGTCATTAAACATTGTATCGTGATGGGCTACGGGGACACGACCGATATCACTCCCGATATTCGACTCACGTTCCATAACGCTGGCCATATCCTTGGCTCTTCTATCTGTCATTTCCATATTGGAGATGGATTGTACAACATAGCGTTCTCCGGTGACATTAAGTTTGAACGCACATGGCTGTTCAACCCTGCGGTAAATCATTTCCCTCGGGCTGAGGCTCTCGTCATTGAATCCACGTATGGAGGACATGATGACTTCCAACCCAGTAGGAAAGAGGCGACGGATCGACTGAAGGATATTATCCGTACCTCGATGAAGAAGAAAGGAAAAGTTCTTGTTCCTGTGTTCGCAGTAGGGCGGAGCCAGGAAGTCATGATTGTCCTGGAGAATCTCGTGAAAATGAAAGAAATCCCGGAAGTCCCCGTGTACCTTGATGGGATGATCTGGGAGGCTACCGCTATCCATACTGCGTACCCAGAATATTTGAACAACAAGCTGAGAACACAGATTTTCCAACAAGGAGATAACCCCTTACTATCTGAGATTTTCAAACGCGTTGATAGCGGTGAGATGCGAGAAAAAATCCTTGGTGAGAAGGATCCCTGTGTGGTGCTGGCCACTAGCGGTATGATGAACGGTGGCCCGGTTATGGAGTACTTCAAACACTGGTCGGGGGAAAGCAAAAATACGTTGGTGTTCGTCGGATATCAGGCGGAGGGCACCATCGGGCGGAGGATTCAGCGAGGCGCAAAGGAAATCCCTATGAATATCGGAGGTAATCTCGTAAGTCTCCCTGTTGAAATGAATGTGGAGACCTGCGATGGGTTCTCCGGGCATAGTGACCGCAGACAACTCGTGGGTTTCATTAATAACATGTCGCCCCGTCCCGAACGCGTCGTGTTTGGTCATGGTGAAGAATCAAAATGCCTTGATCTGTCATCGACAATTCATAAACGACTCAACATGAATACCGCAGCCCCCTTGAACCTTGAGAGCATTCGATTTGTCTAAAAGAACCGGGTTACGCTTTTTTTACAGTAATTGAGCACGCTGACAGACGTAGAGATTCACATTCGTATGAAGAAGATACATCTCTTGGAGGACGTCTGGGTCACTTGGAGCAAAGCTATCCCCAAGTTCAATTGTATAGGCTAACACGCCCTGTGTGCCATACATCCAATCACATGCGTCCCCGAGCGTCGGGTATAAGTTGATTGATTGAGCGAGGAGGTAGTGATTGATGTTAGAGATGTTTTCCCCAATGGAAACAAAAACAGGTTTGTCCTTTGTTGGAATTAACGTATACCCCCACGGATAAAGAATTAATTCCCCGTAGGTGTGATACGATATTGAAATCGTGATGTTGTGTGTGTCCACGAACTGTCGGATGGCTTGTGTTTCGTTTTCACTAAACGGTTGTTTCCCTCGATACGAATCACTGCGATCAAGATAACTGGTTGAGCGAAAATATAAGAGAGGCAATAGGAATAAACGGAGCCAGCGGTACCCGTAGTTCCTATTCAGGTCGACGCCGAGAGAGGTAACCTCTGTTTGAAATCCAAAGGAACCATGATTTGGTACACGGTTTTTTCGTGTTCCTGCTTCTACACCATCAGGGTTCACCATGGGGAGGACATAGATTTGGGTGTTGTTAATAGCGTCTTGCACTTCGCCTGCGCTGTTATTCTCATAATGTTCAATCATATACTGGATGAAATAGATTAAGACTTCATAGCTTGGTTTTTCATTCCCATGATGGGCACCCATAAAGAGTAATTCAGGTTCGTTTTCCTGTTGATTGACGTTATCGGAGAGTTTCACCATCCACAGATCTCGGCCCTCGTATGTTTTCCCAATCGAGGTAAGAGACATGATATCAGAATAGCTTGTTGCAAGACCCTGCAGGAGTGCGGTCATTTCATCATAGGTGTGATACAGACCTGGTGGGGTAATAATGGGAAAATGGTTCTGTATGTCTCTCAGGCGTTGTTCACGAACAGTTTTGAGTGTGAGATCATTTTTTGGTGATATCCACAACGATGCTGTGCTCAGTGATGGAACAACAAGCATTCCTACTAGAATAATACTGAGAGCAATCGTGCGTTTTCTCATAAATCATCCCCCTAATAAAGAGAACGTACCTCTTTATTATTCTTTCTATTCGATAAAGATGGCGGTAATGACAAAAAACAGGTAGGTTAAACGAGTGTTGCTTCTTTTCGTCCTATGAGGAAGACGGCAAGGTAGGTTGGAACCTTCTGTTCGCCTTCGCTCAGGTGGAAACTCTGATCATTCATCTCTAATGATACCGGTCGATGCACTGCGATACGCACAGGGTCATCAGGTAACACGACCGCGTCTCTCAGTGGGTCAAATTCTTTCAAATCATCAACTGTGATTTTTACGACCTTTAACCCGGTCTTTCCATGTAGCGAAGATGGCATTCGAATAAGTCGTTTCACATCACAGGTGACCGGCTCATCAGTTTCCCCTGCACTTAGTGATACCGCGGTTTTTCGGAGAGCGCTATTTAAGAAGAACTTACGAATGGTCTTTGACTGATCAAGCAACCCGGTTTTTATCCGATTCACCCGCTCTTCAGATAGCTCCTGCACCAGTCGCTCTGCATCGCGCTGGCTCACTCCATACTCCTGCAATTTTTTCTCAGGATCATCGCTTTTTTTGATTTCATCAACAAGCTCAATGATCCCCCGACTAATCCTCCCCTTCCACCCATCCTGATCGGGTGTTGGCATCTTCAAGCTTTTCCCACTGGCAAATGAGTAGCTTCCGTAGCTTTTTCTCCCGGTGACTTGTTCATGGAAGATAATGGAATCCTGCAGATCACGCCCCGTGATATAATCAACGATCTCCCGTCGTTCATTGCTATCCAAATCAAGAACTGCAGGATCTTTCACATGACAATGATACCCTCGCCCCCCGCTGAAATACAGCTCTATATTTTTTTCTTTGAACCCAAAATCACCAAGTAAAAACTCCTCAATCAATTTAATAAATTCCTTTTTCACTTCAACAAGTGACTCGACGTATCCCATTTTTTCTGCGTTGGGAAGATGATCAGAATCCAAATCGAAGATAAGTTCAGCACCCATCCAGGTTTTCTCCGCCATCTTTGCTGCATCTGGGTGCTGGTAATACGCAGATGAATAGTAGGTATGCTGTGGAACCCGTTCCGCGAGGAAATTCCAGACCATTTCTCTTTTCTCAAAACCCAGGTGTCGCACCATACCTTTTCCACCAAAGAACAGAAACGCAAATTCCCTGCGTCCAAAACGATCCGGGAGTCCTATTTTATTTGATGCGTAATACGTTTGAAACGAGTTTTTCAGGAATTCTAATGATCTTTGAGCTGAAGGATCGTCTCCCATGGTGAACAATCAAAATATCATACCGGTGTATAATCTTTATCCACCCGGGGAGATAAAGTTTTATTAACGGTAGACATTACCCTGTGGTATGGGTAGTATTATTGAGGATGAACTATTCTCGTCATCCGTGATCAAAGACCTTCATGCGCTTGATTTTGATTACGTTCCCGCGGAGTTGCCTCATAGAACCGAACAGCTCAAAAAACTAGCTCAGATGTTCAAACCACTCCTTACCAATATCGCGCAGAATGCATTCATCAGAGGGCCAGTAGGAACAGGGAAAACCGCGATGACGAAGCATTTCTGTCAGTCGCTTGTTCAGATCGCACGGAAACAAGGAACGATGATCGAATACATCCATATCAACTGTCGGAAACGGTCCACGGATGCGATGGTTCTTCTTGGTGTTCTGACACATTTTGATTCACGGTTCCCTGACCGGGGGTTCTCGGTGCAGGAAATGTTGCAGGTTCTTCGTACGCACCTCCAACGAAAAGAAGCACAGCTCCTTCTTGTACTTGATGAGGCAGATGTGTTGTTGAAAAAAAGCGGGCCAAACCTTATTTATGATCTCACCCGGTTCAACGATGAAACCATGAAAACAAGCAATCCTGTATCTGTTATCATGATTTCGCAGAAGGATGTGTTCTCCGAGCTGGACGCCGCAGCACTCAGCACGTTTAAACGGAGTAACGCGATGGTCTTGGAGAAATATGCCCGTGATGAGCTTTGTGATATCATACGGCAGCGTGTGGGTCTTGCGTTTCACGCAAACACGGTCCTTGGTGAGAGTGTTGATCTCATCGCTGATATCGCCAGCGAGTTTGGTGATGCACGGTTTTCTATTGAACTGTTATGGACGGCAGGGATGTACGCTGATGAGAAACATGCAAAGCAGGTGGTGCCTGAGCATGTGCGTGCCGCCAAAGCAGAAACCTATTCGGTGGTCACTGAAACGAAGTTGAAGAATCTAGGAAAACATCAATTGCTTACGTTACTATCGGTTGCAAAACGACTGCAGAAGGATGGTACTGCGTACGCGAACACTGGTGAAGTGGAGAAAACCTATGCGATCACCTGTGAGGAATATAACGAGGAAACTAGGGCGCATACGATGTTTTGGAACTATCTGAAAGATATTGAACAAGCTGGATTTATCCGAGTGAAGCTCTCGGGAAAAGGTCAGCTTGGGACCTCGCAGCTTATCTCTCTTCCTGATATCCCTGCTGAGGTGTTGCGGTGTAAGTTAGAGAGACTTCTCGCATAGTCTGGTGAGAGGGCAGGTGTGGCAGTCCGGTTTTTTTTTCCGGCAGTTGTTTTTTGCGAGTTTTACGAGAAGTGCATGGAGTTCTTTGTATACCGGTACCAGTTCTTTTTTTGGGATTGTGTGTTGAAGCTCGTTTTCAAAAAAGTACTTGATATCATCGTAAGAATCGTTTAATACTTGAAACGGTACTCTTTTACAGATACGTTTCGTATACGCATCAACTACAAAGGTGGGATGATTTCCCGCGTATAAGAGCATGGAATCCGCTGTTTCCGGGCCGATCCCCTGCAAGGAAAGTAACTCATGGCGGATCTCTGCTTCATCTCCTGAAAAAAACTTCTGAAGATCATCTTGATATTTCTTATGTAAATAGGCGGCAAAGAGCTTGAGACGTCGTGCTTTTTGATTGAAGAACCCGGAGGGTTGTATCATGATTTTAAGGTTTTCTTCATTTATATGAACGAAGGCGTTAATCGTTAGTACCTTGTGTTTCTTGAGGTTGTCTAGTGCTTTTTCCACGTTGGCCCAGGCAGTGTTCTGGGTGAGGATTGCTCCGACTATGATTTCAAACCGTGGGTCGCTCTTCTGTTTTTGATGATAATTTTTATCGAAAGGCCACCAGTGCTGATGCCCAAAATTATCCAACAACAGGTCGTAGAGGGTCTTTGGTGAAATCGTCATCGCAGCTCTTCCTGTAAAATATATTTAAAGGGATTTTTCGACGATACCAAGAATTTCTGCTGATTTTTCCATGGCGTTTTGCAGGAGTTCATCCAACTCAGTAGAAACCTTTTGGACATACTCAGCATCTTTGATGGAACAGAGGTTGATTCGGACATTCAGCATCGCAGCCTGTAACCCTGTTTGTGCCATCAATGCTGAAACCGCTGCGTCGCTAATTGAGTTTTTGTTCCCTTTCTCTGCGACAATTCGTGCGACATCAAGGATTTGCGTGCATTTTCGTGCTGTCTCTAACGGCACGTCTGCTGCATGTTTAAACGCGTTCTGCATTGCGTGCCGTCTGTGTTCTTTCTGGTCTTCTGTTTCTTTTGGCATTGTTAGTGCTTTCATGACTTCATTGAATGCTTCTGTGTCCTTGTCAATAAGCTCAGTGAGATGTTTCCTGAGTTCTTCACTTCGTTGTAAGATTTCTTTTATCTCGTCTTGTGCTGCTTCGTAGCCTTGTTTTCCTCTTGTGAGGTTGCAGACCATTGATGAAAGCGCAGCGCCCAACGCGCCTGATAATGCAGCCACACTCCCACCGCCTGGTGCCGGGCTACTTGACGCAAGTTCATCGAGAAACATTTTTATGTTCATTTTCACTAGTTTCGTCATGTTGCTCACTTTTTTATTTCTAAAAGTCTTTTTTCTAGAACTTGATCAACGGTGAACTTCTCAAGTCGGAGGTAATGATTCGTGACATCAACCAATGCTTCTATCGGAATCAGCCCAACGATCTCGCTGCCGATCACCGGGACGCCATATCTGTCTGCCTCATTTTTTATGGTTTCAAACACACGAAAAATCGAGGTTTTTTGGAAATTCGTCAGATTCATCGATACCTGGACGATACCCCGTTCTTTAATCTCAAATCCTTTTGCTTTCACGTATCGGTAGCCGCCACTGCTGTGTCGTACTACCTTAGCAATCTCCTCTGCTATCTTGATATTGGTAGTACCAAGGTTGACGTTGAAGGCGATAAGGAAAAATCGTGCTCCTACTGCGGTTGCTCCAGCGGTTGGATGCATCTTGTTTGGACCATAGTCTGGGACTTTGTCAGGGTTCTTTCCTATTTCTGCTTTAAGTCCTTCGTACTCACCTCGTCGTACATCGGCGAGGTTTCGCCGGTCTTCTCGTTTCGCAGCTTCTTCATAGAGGTAGCAGGGGACATTGGTTTTTTCAGAGAACTCTTTTGCAAACTCGTTGGCGAGTTGAATGCATTCTCCCATGTCAACTTCTGTGATTGGAATAAAAGGGACCACGTCGATTGCTCCCATGCGGGGGTGTTCTCCTCTGTGTTTGTTCATATCTATGAGGTCGACGCATTTGAGTGCTATCTCTAGTGCAGCTGCCTTGACCGCTTCTGGAGTACCGATAAGAGTGACATCTGTGCGATTATGATCAGCATCAGGAGTAAAATCAAGTAAAGTGATGTCTTTATGTTTCTTAATTAAGTTATGGATTGTCTCAATAGTCTCTTTGTTTTTTCCTTCGCTGAAATTCGGTACACATTCTATCAGTCTTGCCATAGGGATTCACCGTAAACCTTAATCGGGAGTCCTTCATTTAACTATTTGGGAACACGGTATGGAATCTGTTGACCTCCTTATCACTAATGCAAGCGAACTGCTGACGTTGAAAGGGCCAAAAAAACCCAGGACACGGGAGCAGATGAAGAGACTTTCCATCATTAAGAACGGGTCGGTTGCCGTAAAGAATGGTCTGATCGTTGATGTCGGGCGGAATCTTCGATACAAGGCGGAAACAACCATAGATGCTTCTGGGAAGCTCGTGATGCCTGGGTTTGTGGATCCTCATACACATGTGGTGTTTGCAGGGTCCCGTGAGTTTGAGCTGGATTTGAAGCTTGCTGGTGTTCCGTATATGGAGATTCTGAAGCGCGGGGGCGGGATAATTTATACCGTGAATGAAACACGAAACGCCTCTCCTACACAGTTGTTGCAGCAGAGTAAGAAACGTCTTGATACGATGCTTTCGTATGGGACAACTTCTTGTGAGGCGAAAACTGGATATGGATTGGATGTTGAAACTGAGATAAAGATGCTGAAGGTTCAGAAGAAACTTCAGGAGGCTCATCCGATGGATTTGGTTTCGACGTTCCTGGGTGCGCATGCGATTCCAAAGGATCAGCAAGCTACTGAGTACATACGAACGGTGATTACAGAGATGCTTCCGAAAACCAAGGGTCTGGCGCGGTTCTGTGACGTGTTTTGTGAGAAAGGAGTTTTTACGGTTGCTCAATCAAGAAAAATCCTTGATGCTGGAAAACAATATGGTCTTATCCCGAAGATTCATGCGGATGAGATTGTGGATACTGGGGGTGCATCTCTCGCGGCAGAGGTTGGTGCGATCAGTGCAGATCATTTGTTGATGTCATCTGAGACTGGTTTAAGGGCAATGGCGCAGAAGGGTGTGATTGGGGTGCTTCTGCCAGGGACTCCGTTTTGTTTGATGATGCAGCGGTACGCACCAGCACGACAGATCATTGAATGTGGTGTTCCGGTTGCGTTAGCGACTGATTTGAACCCGAATTGTTGGACGGAGAGTATGCAGTTGATGATTCAGCTTGCTTGTTTGAAGATGCAGATGACTGCTGCAGAAGCGGTGACTGCGGCGACGTTTAACGCCGCGTGTGCTATTGGGATGCACAACACCGTCGGGAGTCTGGAGAAAGGCAAACAGGCTGATTGTATTATCCTTGATTGTCCGAACCATCAGTTTCTCCCCTATCATTTCGGGGTGAACCTGGTTAAAACCGTGGTAAAAAAGGGTCGTGTACTGTAAGTTTTCTTATTTTTTTATGTCGCAACTCTAATATATGAATACGACAATAATTATTTGTAGAGTAATATTTAAAAACAGAGATTCGTGGACCATCATGGTTTCAAAATCAATAGGCGTTGTACTCGTGGCAGGTTTTCTCCTATTTCCCCTGTTTTCGATAAATACCGTCGTGGCTGAGGATCGGTGGTGGAATACCCATTGGTCGTTTCGCCAGGAACTTGTGATTCCTTTCAATACTAGTTCAGACCTGGCGGCTTTCCAGCCAGTTGATACGACTATCATATTTGATAATTCTTGTTGGGCGCGCGATGAACTGCAACACTCGATTCGCGTTATTTACCAAGCTGATACAGAACTTGAATCTCAGATTTATGGCCTCGTCCATAGCGATGACAGTCATATTGCCTCATGTAACCTCGTCTTTCTTACTCCTAAAGAGGTAGATGAAATCGGACAGTATTATGTGTATTATGATGAATCAGAGACTGCTTCTCCGATGTATCCCGATCATGTGTCTATCGAGGATTCTTCTTATTTCTATGAACCTATCTCAGGATACCCCTTAAAATCCCAGTATTATAAAATCTCCCAGGAAGAATCAATTACCTATGCAGTGGCACAGCAAGGACAGTTTCTCTGGTATAGTACCTCGCAGTACGTGACAAAATTAAAGGAAGGATCAACCGAGATGATGCCAAAGAACGGAGAAGCAGCTGCATCGTTTGACTTCACCTATTACTATAACGAAGAAATGTGGCAGTATAATTCAACAAGTCAACAGCTTGTTTCAAAGAAGATACTCTGCGATGGAAATCTCATGGTATCCTGTGAGATTGTGAGCCGGTCAACTGGTGATGACCTCCAAACCACTGCGGTTTACACATATTACTATTGTCCCATGGAGTATAAACGAATCCAGGTACATATTTCCCATCAGGCGTTGAAAGAATGTGTAATATATCCAACAAGCAACACCGATGGCACCTATGGGTCGTTGCAATGCGGTGGGATACATAGCACGTCTATTCAAGACCTGAACTTTGGTACATTATACCCGTATCTGCACGTCTTTACAGAACATGATACCGTGGAGGAATACCGAGTTGAGACAAACCCTGATTACATCCCAGAAGATCCGGTTATCCGACTCATAAAAACCACTGATGATGTCGATGTCGGGAAAAACGCCTGGGCGTCATTTGATGAAGGAACCACCGGTTCGGTTCATGCGCTCGTGTTTGGTTCCTCTTCGGTGGTGAAAGCAGGAGAAGATGAACGAGATGGGATTCAGTTGAAGGTCTATGAATCGGATTATCCGCATCTTCCTGGGCTGGAATATGATATAGCGTCGTTTCAATTTACTCGGAATGCGTATGAAGCAGGGAATGCTACGAAAGATATGGTGATCCCAAAAGGATTTGTTGCATCTTTTGACGCTGAGTTCTTTTCCTCACCTGTGGGAGGGTATCCTTTAGTGGAAACCGAGGCAGAGATTTTCCAAGCATTGGTGAAACTGAAACCAGCATCGGAAGCGAATAGTTCTTCGGAAAATAATCAGACTCAAGACCGTTATTCACTGACGGTGTATGTCCATAATGCTCCCTCGGTTCCTTTCGGTTCTGCACTTTCAGCGCTTACTGGGCGTAATTTTCCATATATCACCGTGGAGGTATATCGTGAGGAAGAGTTAGTCAGTTCTGGGTCCGCGATACGACTCCCGCTCAACCCTCTCTCTTCGTCTGAGCAATCTTCCTTTGCGCAACGTTTCATTACCACTGCCCATATCTTTGATGTTCGTAATTTTTCGGTGTGTAAAAAAATCGATTTTCAACAACTTGACGCCGGTCGCTATCTCATCAAAGTGTTTCGGGACAATTCTTTGCTAGGAAATGAACGACGATATATCGGATATACGATTATTGATCTTACCAAGGATACAAAAATCCATACATTTTGTAGACGGCAGGGGTCTTGTTTGATTTCGTTAGTTGATCAAGAGGGGAACGGAATCGATGGCGCCAGTGCACTACTTATGCATGATGGCGTTGTAGTAGCTCGAAATACAACGATTAACGGGCATGCATTGCTCACCGCCCCATGCGGTTTTATGCAACAGTATCAACTTATCATTCTGTATCGTGGTTTTGTAGTGGAGAATGAAACAATCCGCTTTGGATATGTGCATTCCTTGGTTTCCCTTAAAAAATCATTGGAACTTCATCAGGACGAGTGGACTTTAAAACTTATTGATCTGTGGGAGTTACCGTTAGAAATCGATGTTACGCCTCAGCTTACTAGTGATGAGATGGAAACGCCAATGGTACTTTTTGCAGAACCGCGGAGTAACGACCTGTATCACTTCACTCATCTTGTTTCCGCAGGGTACCAGTTGCAGATCCAATATAAATCATTCCTTGTTGAAAAAAAGATCCAGATCCCTTCAAATGATGTGACATTGGTTTTCCCTGCGATGTTTCCGATTACGTTCCGGGTGCTGGATTCTCGAGGTATGAAGATAGGTGATGCAACAATTCAACTCAGTCGGGGTGGTAAAACCGTTGATCTAAAAAGTAACAGTTCTGGAACTGTGCTGTCGGTTCCGCCTGGTTCTTATGTTGTGTCTGTCCTTTCTCAAGGTCAGATTATTAGCCAGCGATCGTTAAATGTAGTAAGTGAGCGGAGTGTTGATCTTTTTACTACTCAGGAGCCGGTGTTTCCATTGCTTGTCATTGTTGTAGCTGGTATTATTGTACTGATTGGTCTTTCGATGAGTATAATGAAGAAGGACCCCTTCTATTTTCTTGTGGTCCTTGTCCTGGGTCTTTCTGTTGTCGGGATCGTATCTCCCTGGTGGACGCTTCAAGGATCCTCCTCTGATGTGCAGACCTCCTCGGTACTGTATCTGATCCCTTTAGATTTAGTCACGACGACGAAAACATCTCAATTTATTGGAGGGGAGCTTTCTTTTTTCCCTGATATCTTTGTTAATGTCATGACTACGCTTCCTGTTCTAACCACTGTTTGTTGTTTTCTTATTCTTTTAAGCCTGGTTTTCAAACGAGTTGATAAGAAAAAATCGTATCTCTTTTCCTTGGTATGTGCTCTTTTTATCCTGATTTGTTCGCTTGTATTATTTTCCATTGCGATGTCTGCGTTCACAGACGTCGGGGTCGGCAGTTTCCTAGGGCAAGGAATCATTGATGTCTCTGTTCAAGTTGAGGGAACGGCAACATCTGTGTTCTGTGAGTGGGGCCCAGGGATTGGTTTCTGGTTGTATGGGTTGTCTGTTCTGGTTCTGTTATCCACATTGGTGCTAGCATTAATTAATAATAAGAACAGAAAGATGTGATTATTTTTCTTTCATCTTTCGGAGTTGTTTTTCCTGTTCGCTCTTAATTTTTGCCAAAGCTTTTTCTTTGCTTTTGTCTTCAACAGGTACGATGGATTCAACTTTTTCTTCTTTTGGTTTTTCTATTGATTTTTTCAAGATCGCTGGTACGCGTTTCTTTGGTTTTTCTTTTTGTTTCTTTTTAGGTTTTTTTTCTTTTGGTTTTTTTCGTAATGACTTTCTGTACCCTTCATACCATAGCAACGCGGATTTGTACTCATCTTCCATCATGATGCGTTCTTGTTCGAATACTTTTTTATCGGTTCGTTTGAGTTCTTGAAGGTGTTGTCGTTCTTCAGGGATCTTCCATGGTTTTTCTGGTTTTTTACTGTTTTTTCCAGATTTTTTCCGTCCCCAATAAATGAAGAGGGATAAAACAAATAAAATGAAGAAACCAAATCCTATGGTATAGACACTGTTTTGTTCAGAGAAATAGAATCCTTGTGTCTCAAGGAAGATTCGTTGAGTTGCAATGCTGGTGTTTGGTTGTTCGGCGGAGTAGGATTCAATTATGATTGAATGGAGGGTTCCGGTATCTAACGTATTGGGCGAGGCTGCTACTCCGACTAATGCCTGTCCTTGTTCCCCTGGTTGAAGGGTTATGGTGTTGTTACTTGTCAAGGCTAGGGGATACCCGGTTTCTGTCTTGATACGGAAATTAAAGGTATCGTTGTAGTTTCCTTGATTTTCAACAAGTACGGGGATAGTAGCGATCTGATTTGGGGAAAGTTTGTCTGGTTGTAGTGCTTGGATTTTTACGGCATGGTACGGTTTTACATTGACGAGGACATCGACATTGATATAATCTGTGAGGATTTTTCCGCTAAATTTTCCATATCCTGCAGTAAAAGCTCCAGCGAACCAAAAAAATTTTGATAAAAAGGTTTCGTAACCTGGTTGATTTCCTGCCAACCAAAAATTCCCTGCAACCCATACATTAGCGATTTTTATCCGAATGATTGTACTCTGAATTGGGTTGTTTACACTAGGTGGAGATGTTAATGAAATGGTTGCATTTGTAACTAATAGATCTGTGGGTGTATTTTGATAAACAAGTGGTGGATTAAAATTTACAAACCAAGAACCACCGGGGTTACCTTGTGGGAATTCAGCCGAAAAAGATAAGTAATGGGCTGTTAAAACATAAAGGAAAGCTGGAGGTTCAAATTGACCAGTTTCCATGTCACAAACTCCAACTTTAATAGTTACATTTTCGTTATAACCAATGGTGATATTTGAAGGGATTGCCTTATAAGCATCTGCAAAACTAATTATTTGGATTATTTTTCCTAATACATTACCAGTAGCATTAATGAGTGGGAATTGCCATCTTTTTCGAGTAGGTGCTGCTTCCGATATTCGAATCTCTGGAATAAGGATTGGGCATAAAATAAATGCAATAATGATCAATGTAATGAATTTATTGTTTTTTATGGAAGATTCCCCCTTTCTTCTGAACAAATGGGTTTATTTTTTCCTTTTCCGGATACAGGTCATGATGATAAATAATATTGCTAAAGCACCAATAAATGTTATCGCTTCAAATCCAGGTGTCGAAAACCCTCTACTTTGCACAAGAACCGTTTCATAGGTGATTTCTCCTTTTTTTGTGGAATCATCTGCTTTGACTGGTTGCAAGGAGATGGTAATTGTTTTTTGGTCATCGTGATATCCAAATCCTTTTTGTGGTTTTACCACGAGATACGCAGTTGCTGAGGAATCTGATCCTTCTTCTAATGTTACTTGAGATGTGACGATTGCAACCCAATCCTTTGGCACACTGACAACGTTTAAATAAACGATAGTTCTCGCATTGCCAAGGTTTTGTATATTAATGGGGAATGTTGCGGTATCCATCGGTCCTATTTCTTTTGTATTTGTTTCTAGTAATGATGGTTTTATTAATGGTTTGTAATCCGGTATAAAACTAAGAGTAAAATCGTTTTCATATCCCTTGATTAGACCCCCTGCTTGTGCTGTTGCTTTCACTTTTATACTTCCCAGGCCATATGCTGGTGCATCATCTGCTACTTGTAGTGTTAATGTCGTTGATGCATAATATTTTCCTCCTGGCACAACAATTGCTGCTATAGTTCCTTGTGCGATATTTGCTGTACACCAGGAGGGTGTCTCTGTAATTTCAATGGTTATAACAATTTGTTTACCGCTGTACGCTTGTAGCATTCCTGCCCCAAAGAAGCCTTTTGTAACATAATATGTAATATTTAATGTTAATATTCGTAATTCTCCTCGAGGAACAACGGGTTTTCCTGCTTCAGCACCAGCCCACGAAACAGTTACAACACTTTGAAGGTTGAAAATAAAACCTGCTGACGTGGTGGGTAAAACAGCAACGATTACACTGACAAGAACTATTCCTGTAACGATACTTGCTTTGACCGTTTTGAATCTTTTAGTCATTTTTCCACCATTTTTCCTGTTTCTACACATATTACTTTCTTTTCTGAGTATTTAAAGCTTGTTGTACAGTTCTTCCTCGTTGTAGGAAGCAGTATGTACATGTTAATATATAACTTACTTGATATAAAAATATTTGCATTAGAATAGATGATTTATCTATAAAAAAGGAAAAAAGGAAGATACCTGTAGTATCTTTTCTGCTGATGACCGGTGAAGAATACCCTGATCTTACTCAATCATGTCGATTTTCGTGTCGCCTTCTTGCGTTTTTTTCGTTTTATCCGATCCCTTGTCCTTCTTTGTTGCGACTTTCCCAGGGAAATTAGAGAGAATAATAATATCGCCAACCGCGTTGACCCATCGGTATGGAACAGCGACGTCGACGCTCCCTTCAACAAGCGATGGATTGGTGTTTGTGACAAGCAGGCTTCCGACTCTCTTTTCGTCCATCTCTAAAAACACGTTTTTGACATGACCAACATAGACCCCTTCACGAGTATAGACCGGTAATTTGAGAAAAGAGGTGACCTCTTCCGGCTTCCAAGTGTCTTTTTGCGTCATGTAATCAAAATACATTTACCTATATTAAAATGTGATGGTTTTATTATTAATCTTACAATCGAGTATCACAGTTTCTTTGTTCTGAATAACTTGATCATCAGAATAAGAAGGAGGACATAGCTGATGAAAATAAGAACCGCAGAAATCATATAGCCGTTTGCAAAAATCAACAGTATTGCGAAGGTGAATAATACAAAAAGAGTGGTTATGACGACGCGAAGCTTCATAAGGGTGTTGAGGGTTTGAAACCCAGGAATGCTGATGGATAGTTTTTGTTTTTTCGGAGTTTCTTTATGTTCTTCTAATAAAGGTGTGGATTTTTCCACCACAGGTTTCAGAGGTATTTCCTGATCTTTCTTTTTCGGAAGCTTTGTCGCCATGTTTTTCACGCACTATTACTATATATGTTCTTTTATTAAAACGTTGTTGTACACGTCTTCTCTATTAAAAATGAATGGTATCTTCTTAGATTCATTGAATTATTCTAGTACGAGCTTGTTACAAAAGATAGTGTAACGTTTGATTCATACCCCTGGATAAGAGTCAGTATGTTGAATGGTCCTTTCATATCGTCTATCACGCCATGGATTTTCACATATCCAAGCGTATAATTGAGTGGTGCACCTTCGTTGAGAGAAATAAATAACTTTGAAATCTCGTTTTGTACCTCATCAGGTTCAATGACACCTGTAATATTTTCAGGGAAGATCTGAGCTGTACACCAATCTGGTTTATCTTCTATTGAAAGTCGCATAGGAAATGGTCTACCTTGAAGAAGTCGGAGAAGCATTCCCCCAAATGCTCCACGGGTTACCGTATATGTAATATTGAGATGGACTTCTCTGACTTCTCCAGGATGGATAGGTGTATTGGTTTCATTCCCCCATGTGATATTCATGACGAACTGAAGATTAAAAAGATCTTGTTTATTTTTACCTTGCTCAGGTCGGCCTGATGCAACGGAAATATTTGTTAAAAGTAGTATTATTACCGAGCAGATTACAACAAGGTTTCTCATTACTCTTGTTTTCATTGATTTTCCTCCACGGATATAATTAACTCAATTATATTATATTTTCCTTCTATTGATAAATCTTTGGATAAAAAACTGGTCTCTGCGGTGAAATCTGAAGGAGAAATGCAATTTTTATATCTTCAATGTACTGACCGTTATTTTTTAATATGATCTAGGAACAGAGGGAAGATTTCAATACTTTAGTGGTTTTTTTAGAACAGTATCTTTTTTTAAACGGATATGTCTTATCCCTTGCAATGGTCTCTGTTGATAAGAAAAAAAGAATGAAAATATTCAAAGAGCTGGAAAGTTTTCAGCAGCGTGATTTTTATTTTTCCAGCGGTCATATCCTTGGTTCGATGTGCACACAACCGCATCCGATTGCTCGGGAAGCGTACATACAATTTTTAGAAACAAACCTTGGTGATCCTGAGCTGTGTCCTGGGACCAAAGAAATTGAATCTCGATTCATCGCTTTTATCTCCAAACTTCTCCATGCTCCAAAAACATCGGTAGGACAAATAGTAAGTGGGGGAACCGAGGGAAACATCACCGCGATGTGGATCGCTAAACAACTATCGGGAAAAAAAGAAGTGATTCTCCCGGAAAGCGCTCATTTCTCCTTTCAAAAAATCGCGTCTCTCATGAACATGAAACTCGTGGAAATGCCATTGACCAACGAGTATATCATGGATATCACGAAAATGAAAAAGAAGATCCATAAAGGAACTGCTGCAGTTATTGGTATTGCGGGTTCAACTGAACTTGGAACTATTGATCCGATCCCGGAGCTGAGCGATATTTGTTCTGATGAGCATATCTTTTTGCATGTGGATGCCGCATTCGGCGGGTTTGTCATCCCGTTCCTGAAAGATTTACACTACAAAATACCTGAGTTTGATTTTACACTCAAAGGAGTATCTACCATTTCAATAGATTCGCATAAGATGGGGTATTCTGCTATCCCGTTAGGAACGCTCATGATTCGACAGAAACACTGGCTTGAGAGCATTAGTGTTGAATCACCGTATATCAGCAGTGAAAAACAAGCAGGAATCCTTGGCACGCGATCAGGAGCACCGGTAGCTGCTGCGTATGCGGTCGCACAATACCTAGGATTTGAGGGATACAAAAAAATGGTGAAATCTTGTATGGATATGACAAGGTATACGGAAAAACGAATCACGGAACTTGGACTGTCTCCTGTAACGAAACCAACGATGAATGTCCTGGGAGTAAAACTGAAAAAACCCGGGCAAATAGTCAAAAAACTCTCCGAACAGGGGTGGCGGGTGAACAAGGTCGAACGACTTTCCTGCATCCGATTGGTTCTCATGCCGCAAATCACAAAACAGATTATCGATGAATTCATACCGGTTCTAAAGAAAACATGCGAAGAGGTTGGAGAACTATGAGTCTTGAACATCTGAAGAAATCTTTATATGAGGCCCCGATTGTGAAAAAAGGTGATTACGATTACGTGATTCATCCAATTACAGATGGAGTGCCGTATATCACTCCTGAATTGCTCAAAGAAGTCTCTGATGAGATGAAAAAACATATCAAGAAATGTGGGAAGTTTGATCGTATTGTGACCATGGAAGCGATGGGCATTCCTCTTGCCTCAGCGTTATCTCTTGACATGGGGATTCCGTTTACGATCATCCGGAAGCGGGAATACGGTCTCCCTGGTGAGGTTTCTGTTAAACAGGTTACCGGGTATTCGAAATCCAAACTGTATATTAATGGACTACAGAAAGGAGACACGATTGTGATCGTCGACGATGTTCTGAGTACTGGTGGCACATTACGATCTGTTCTGTCCGTATTTAAAAAAATGAGTGTGAACGTAAAAGGTGTGTTTATCGCAATTAACAAAGGTTCTCATATACAGGAAATCAGCAAAGAATTTAACGTTCCGATTACCTCAATCATTGACATTGATTTAGTGAATGGAGAAGTCGTGATTGAGTCATAGGAACATATTTCATATAGTAGTATCGTATACGGAGCGTGATTGATATGGTAGAGAAAATCCCACAACACATACATTGTCAGATCTGCGGAAAAGCTATCCCTGCCTCAGACACCGAAACGATGTGTTCTGACGAATGCAAGCAACGCTATCAAGGCTTAACAAAGCGACGAAAACTCTGGGTTTATATCATGTACGCGTTGATCTTTGTCATGATCGCAGTGTTGTTCATCGTACCAATGTTAAGCAAATAAAAAACTTTTTTTCTTTTTTTTAAAGAAAAATAAATTGGAGAATAGTTATTCGCTGAGTTCTTCCTGAAGGTCAATGACCATCTCGGTGAGTACATCTTCGAAGATCTGATGGCGGTACTCTTTAACTGAGCCGTTCGCAAGATGCGCTCGTGCGACGAAATCTCTCCCGTCTTTAAGGATTTCAATGTGACAGACTGTCTCCATGATTCTCCCGTCCTGTTTTACTCCCGTATTCATCAACGATATTTATATGTTTTGTGCGCAAGGTTAATGTGGTTTGCTTCCCATGTCTGCGTTGGGACGTGGTGTTGTGGAAACTATACGAAATGCTGCGGTCGCAGGCCAGTTTTACCCAGGAAATGAAAAAAGTCTAAAACAGCAAATCGAGGAGTGCTTTTTAGACAAACGGGGAATTGGGACGATTCCTTCGCTTAAAAAAGTTGGAAATAACCTGAAAGGCCTCGTGGTGCCACATGCAGGGTTCATCTATTCCGGGGCGATCGCGTCTCATGCCTATGCTCGTCTTGCAGAGCAGGGGTTTGCTGACACGTTCATAATCCTTGGACCGAACCACACCGGCATGGGTTCCGGTGTCTCGGTGATGACAGAGGGTGCATGGAAAACACCACTCGGAACGGTCCCTATTGATTCATCTCTCGCACAAACCATCTCTACTGGTATTATAGACCGGGATGCAACTGCACACACCTACGAGCATAGTATTGAGGTACAGCTGCCGTTCTTACAATATATTGCACGAGGTCGGACGTTTGAGTTTGTCCCTGTGTGTATGATGATGCAGGACTACGAAACCGTTCAAGAAGTAGGTGCTATCCTTGCCAAAGCTTCTCAGAAATCAAAAAAGAACATCGTTCTCATCGCCAGCAGTGATTTTTCCCATGCCGGGTTTAACTACCAAAGCATGCCACCCAAAGGGATGCGTGTGGATACATACGCGGAAAAACAAGATACCCTCGCGATCCAAAGTATTCTTGCGTTAGACCCAAAAGGACTCATCCAAACGGTGGAGGAACATACTATCACGATGTGTGGATATGGTCCGGTCGCAGCAATGCTTTTTGCTGCAAAAAAACTCGGAGCAACTAAAGCAGAACTCTTAAAATATGGAACGTCGTATGAGGTCCACCCTGGTTCCTCCTGTGTCGGGTATGGGGCAATCGCGGTTGCATAGGTGAAAAAGCCATGAAGAAACAGCCAGTTCAAGATATCGAATTAACAAAAAACATGACCACAAACCAACTCATCAAAGCATTGTACAACTCAGGAGGTTTTTCCGCAAAAAAGGTTGCAGACGGCGTCGACATCCTCGAGCACATGGTAAAAGAAAAGAACTGCGTGAAGTTCTTGTCGTTTCCCGCGTGCATTATTTCAACAGGGACACGAGGAGTCATCAAGGAATTGTTAAAGCGGAAGCTGTTTGATGTCGTGATCACCACCACGGGGACCTTAGATCATGATCTGGCACGGGTCTGGAAAGACTATTACCACGGGTCGTTCATGGCCGATGACAAAGAATTGCATCAGCAAGGAATTAACCGCCTCGGAAACATCTTCATACCACTGGAGTGTTATGGGGCGATTCTTGAAGAAAAAATACAGCCAATCCTTACTGAATTATACGCAGAAAAACAAAAATGGTCCACCAAAGACCTGATCTGGGAGTTTGGCAAACGACTTGAAAAAGAAAAAAACGGCAAAGATTCAATCATGTATTGGGCATGGAAAAACAAGATCCCTATCTACGTTCCAGGAATAACCGATGGAGCATTCGGCTCGCAGCTTTGGATGTATTATCAGGATCATCGGAACTTCACCATTGATCTCTTCAAAGATGAACAGGACCTCTCGGATATTGTATTTACTGCAAAGAAAACAGGTGCATTTATTATCGGGGGCGGGATTTCAAAACACCATGTGATCTGGTGGAACCAATACTGTAATGGACTTTCCCACGCGGTGTATATCACCACTGCAGTGGAACATGACGGGAGTCTTTCTGGTGCACAAACAAGAGAAGCCATCTCCTGGGGAAAAATTGCAGAGAAAGCAGATAATATCACCATAGAAGGGGATGCAACGGTTTTGCTACCGTTGATGATCAGTGCGTTGCTCGAACGACTATAAAACAATGGTTATAGCTGATTAAAACTTGGTCTTTTTTTCTCTAAGACGCGATCAAGGATTTCTTTCTCATCTGCTTCGCGAATCGGATCCTGTGAAATAGATTCTTGACGGTCTGATTCGTCCATTCGGTCTTGTCTCTGACGTTTTCCTTTGGAAAGCATCCCAAACGCTTCGCTGACAAAATCCAGTTCTTCGGTCGTTGGACACCAGGAAATCGTGTTCTTGTTGGTAAAAAAGTTCGGTGCGTCTCTATCGAACTGAATGTTTAATACTAATTCTCCAGATATTACATCCTTATCGAGTTGGAGTGAAACATAAATTTTTTCTGGTTTTTTCATAGCTTTCCCATCCTCATTGTAACAACTATAACAAGAATCAGGTTTTATATTTTTCTTTTATTGCAAATAGCAGATCCTAGATTTTTTCGCGATTTCATCTGATTTTTCATGGATTTTCTTAAAATCCCTCAGAGGTTGTTTTATGATTTATTGTCTGTATATCCACTAAAATGACAAACACATCCTATGATGAAAACGATTCCAAATATCACAACTTTTTTTTGTATTTTCTCCCTTAAAAGGTTTTGTGTACCGGTACCAAGGTATATTAAAAAACCTCTCCTCCTTAGTAATGAAAAATACGAAAAATAAGAAAAAGGCTCAGTCACAACTGTTTATTCTTTTTTCGTGACTTCTTTTACTAAATTACTTTTTTTCGCTGAGGAGGCAAGATATTTCAGGATCAATTCCTTTTGTTGTTGGGTTAACGCCATGTGTTCACCTCTACTCGTTATATACATCAAGGATTTCGAAGAATTCTCTCTTGACGATATACCCTTGGTCTGTCTTTTTGATCAAATCGTGTTTTAGGCAGAACTCAATGACCTCATCCTGTTCGTTGCTTTCATTCATCATCTCTCTTTCACCTCTTTACGATAAGAGCTCTCGTTATCTCTTATCATGTTACTTGTTGCCAATGAACATATATAAAGCTACCTCGTCAAAATGACAAAATGAAAAAAAAAGAACCAACGCTCTTTCCTCCTACCAATAATACTACTCTATACCATTAAAGTTATATGAAAACAATGGTTCCCCTATACTTAATTATGAATGGAAATCGCAACACACGCGTGCTCCTGTCAACAGTTATGATCTCTGTTAATATTATCTGTATACTTCTCGCGTTAAATCTGCTTTCCAACAACTTCAGCATCGCCTCCCCTCCGTTTCTCCATCTTATCACCCTCTACCTCCTTCTTGGAGTCATACTTCTCAATCTCCCCCTGCAACACACCATTCGCACCCTTAGAAAAGAAAACCCTCACCTCATGAAACTGATCATGGGATTTATTCTTCTTGTCGGCGCATTCGTTCTCCTTATCTTCTCCCTAAACCAGCTCCTCTGGATTTCCAGTATCCCGCTCCTCATCTCCGGACTCGATCTCATCCTTCAGGCTGTTGACAGAAAAAGAAAAGAACTACCGCTCCTCGCAGTTGCATCATTTGGATATGCATTTGTGTTTCTACTCTTACAAACCATTCCTTTCTCTTGGTATATCCACCAACAATGCTCCCTACTGGCATCTCATGCCATTGGCATCATCACTGGAACACCACTTCTTCTTGGTCCAGCCACAAGCGGACTTGGGATACTCCTTATTTTCCTGATATTTCTCATAAGCAGTTTTCTTCTCCAAGCCAAGAAAACACGAAAAGAAATCGCCTGGTTCACCGTATGCAGCGGAGGGTTATTTTTCGTTTGGATCATCTACCTCGTTATCCTTGGATTTGTTTCTTTTACATCAAAAAACGATACAGTAAACCTCCACCCGCTGTTCTTTCTATTCTGTCTGATTCCCACTTTTGGCTACTTCCTCCGCTATCGGTTCAAAGAAACACCAACAGATGCAATACCTCGGAATGGTAACCATAAAAAAATCCTGAAAAACGGTGCGGTCTGGGTAGTTGCCTTGTTGTTCCTCTCCGTTACATTACTGACTATCTTTGTGAACTCAGAAGCATCCCCAGTAGAACACCGAAAGGTTCTCTTCTACGGTGAACACATGCTAGGCACCTGGGATCTCCCAGAATATGGAAAATATGGAAAGGATGCGGTCGGCATGTTCGGCCTCTGGCCAGTCTACCTCACCACACTGGGATATGAAACAAGGATAATAGTCGAGAATAAAACCAGGTTCCTCGATACGACACAGGCATCGAACCAGAACATCACCCGATATATGAATTTCACCGCGTACACCACCGTCATTGAATCACAAAAAATCACCAAACAACTCCTTAATGATACCAGTATTTTTGTGGTCACCAACCTGAACATCTCCTTTTCATCTGAAGAACAAACCATCATCTGGGAGTATGTGAACAACGGAGGATCACTCCTCGTCCTCGGGGATCATACCAATGTCGGCGGCATGCAAGGCCCTTTAAATGAACTCCTCGCCCCTGTTGGAATCAGCTTCCGGTTCGACGCAACACTTCCCCTTGATGAAAAATTCAAATGGCTCACCTGCACCCAACTCCTGCATCACCCGATCACCTCACCACTCACCAGTCTTGATGAACTCCAATATGGAGTGGGTGCCTCACTGAATATCACCACCTCCTCATTTCCTGTTATCATCGGAACCTACGCCCTCTCAGATCACGGAAATCAGTCGAACAAAGACATCGCATATCTTGGTGATTACGAATATAATAAAGGAGAACAACTCGGAGACCTTATTCTTGTTGCTGGAGCCTACTACGGTGAAGGAAAAGTACTCGTGTTCGGCGACACGTCCTCTTTCCAAAACGCTGCGATCACATTTTCGTTCCCATTTGTTCAAAGCACCTTTAACTGGCTCGCAAGTAAACACACCGCGACCACGAATACCCTACAGATAGGAATCTCGATGCTGTTTCTCATTGGCGCAATAATTGTTTATCGGTTTTTCAAGAACAAAACAATTCCCTTTGCATTATTTCCAATTATTCTTTGCACCGCTTTACTCCTTTCCACGTCTCTGAATCCGCTGTTGATCAACGACAATAAAATGACCGGAAACATCGTCTTCATCGATGCATCGCACGGTGAACGATTTACCCTGGAATCATTTACCGATGAGTCGGTAAACGGCCTCATCGTAAACCTCCATCGAAACAACTACCTCCCTGTTCTTCTGCGAGAGTTCTCCAAAGAAAAAATCACCACAAGCAAAATTCTTATCTTTGTCGCACCCACCACCGTATTCACAGGAGAAGAAGTTGCCTTGCTAAAACAATATATGACTAACGGCGGATTTATACTCCTTGCCACCGGTTACGAAGATAAAGAGGCATCGCTCCCACTCCTGCAGGCATTCGATGTTGACGTTGAACAAACACCCTTAGGGCCTGTCCCGTATGTGGAAGGCAATACGACGCTGTATCAGAATGAACCACGATTTGTCGATAGCTGGCCATTGTCGTTTGAGATGAGCCAGACAGTCTCATACTACAACTTCACCTGGGAGGACCTCACCTACCATCTCGTCGTTTTGATAAAACACGGGGCTGGGGGGTTGCTGATTATCAGCGATAGCCAGTACCTGCTTGATAAAAACATTGAATCTATTTACGACTACTGGCCGGGCAACATCCTCTTCTTAAAATATCTCCTCAATGAATTACAGACAATGGAGGAATTGCGATGAAACGATTCCTCTGGCTTGGCATCCTCTTTCTTTCGGCGAGTTGGTTGTTTTTCATCCCTCAGTTCACGATACCAGATGCGGTCATGGGAGCACTCTTTGTTATTCTTGGAGTACTATGCATGATCGGTGGAGTATGGCACACCGTACCGAAACACCTGGATACAAAATACATTCTCCTACTCATTCCACTGATTCTCGCACTCATCGTTGTCCCGTATCCGTACAACCTTGGACTTGGGGTTCTCACCATAGGGCTCCTCTTATCTGTGGTGTTCAACAGGGTGGAAACCGCACAAGCAATCCCCTTAGGTATTGCTCTTGCAGGAGTCATCCTCCTCATGCAAACCACGGTGTTTCCCTTGTACACGATATTCGTCTCTCATGGGCATCGTGTCGACATTCTCTCACCGGTGATTTCCTTGGTGGGAAACCTCCTTGGATTGCACACATCGACGAATAACGGTATCATGTTTATTCAAACCATTCAACACACCTATCCGGTTACTATTACTTGGGAGAAACTCGGATGCTATCTGTGGCTCAACATATTTCTTGGCGCACTTCTTCTATTTGCTTTACGGTATGGAAAACGAAAGATCCTGCGAAACACCATCATCTTTCTCCTCACTAGTAGTATATACATCATCCTACGATTTGTCGCAATTCTCTATGGGTATCTTACCACAACGGAGCTTTCCATCTTTTGGAACCCCCTCTACATGACACTTAGTTTCCTTCCTTTAGCGCTTCTCCTCATGAAACTTCTTCCTCTCAAAGACTCAGACGAAGAAACCATCCGAGTACCATCGCTTGGTTTTACAAAGAAACATCTCGTTGTCCTGCTGATGATGTTTCTCCTTGTTTTCTCTGTCATTGGCACATTTACCTTTCAAGACCCTGGAACTATAAAAAACGGTCGTGTGCTCATCGACGAGTATCACAGTCAATGGGAGGATACGACCAGACCACTTGATACCGAATGGTACGGGTTGCTTTCGACCTATAATTACTATTCATGGGCGCAATGGTTGAGCTATTACTATGATGTCGTAAAAAACATCAATGGCACCTTAACGACAGAGCTACTCAACCGCTATGATATCCTCATCCTCAAATGCCCCACAGAAAGTTATTCGATGCAGGAAATCCAATCCATCAAACACTTTGTCGATAATGGTGGTGGTCTCTATCTGATCGGTGATCATACCAATGTGTTCGGAATGAATACGTTTCTGAATCAAATCTCTGAACAGTTCGGGATCCGATATAAAACCGATGCAACCTATGAACTTGGAACCGGGGATCTCTCCGTCTACCAGCCTGATCATTTGTTTTCCCATCCGGTGATACAACACGTCACGCAGTTTGATTTCATGACATCGTGTACTCTAGAACCAACCTCCCTTCTTGCATCAGCAACCATGGAAAACATCATCATCGGCAACCGAGTCACCAGTGAACCTGGCACGTATGCGACCGAGAATTTCTTCAGAGAATCGGTTGTATCACCAGACTCCGAGTACGGATACCTCTTACAAGCTGCTGCAATAAAATATGGACATGGGAGGGTCGTTGCCTTTACGGATAGTACGGTGTTTTCCAGTTTCTCGATGTTCACCGATGGATATCCTTCATTTACACTTGGTACAATGGATTATTTGAATCGAACAAATTCATATGCATATCTCAACATCATTTTCGTTGGTATTGCCTTTATCTCTCTTGTTATCCTCTTCGTTCTTCTGAGAAATGTAAAAAAAATCAAGATCCTCTGGATGCTCCTCTTCGCAGGCTTGTTCGCGTTCTCAACCGCAGCACCATTGTTTTCATACCTCATCAATGTCTCCTATCCACTTCCTGCTGTTCAGACAGACTACACGCACATTTGTTTTGAACAGCAGCATTCTGCGTTCAACATTTCCGTTAAACCAACCGCTACACTTGGCAACAACAAATATAACTATGGCACGTTCTTCGTTTGGACGCAACGGGTCGGATGTGTCCCTTCACTTGAAAAAAATCTCAAAGATGCGACAGCAAACGGTGATATCATTGTGATCATTAATCCAATACAATCATTCACAGAGTCAGAAATACAGATGGTGACGACATATCTTGAAAACGGAGGCAGAGTCCTTCTCATGGACAGTATTACAAACATCAAATCAACCGCGAATGAATTGGTCGGTAATTTCGGTATTTGGGTTACGACCAACACCGATGATCACCGCGTATCTCATAACCTAAGCGAGATCGATGGTAACTCATCAATCGGAAACATCACCTCTCCATACCTTGCCCTCAGCGGTGGAAAACGGATTCTCATCGCTGGCAATAACGAAACCTATGCAAGTATGATCGAGTTCTCGAATGCAACAACCGGAAACCTAGGAAAGCTTGTTGTCGTCGTTGACTCGTACACATTTGGTGATGCTGTAATGGGTGGAACGTTCACGGAGCCTACTGAACGGCAACGCCAAATATATGAGACCGAATTTTTCCTCCTCGATTCGGTTCTTAAAAAATAGATTTGCTCTCAACTCATGCTTACGTCTTTATATTATAAAATGATAACAATTAAATAGAGGGAGAAACATAAGAGATACAGGGAAAGAAGTATGAATAAGAAAATTCTCATCATAAGTATCTCAGCTGCCGTTCTGCTCGTTATGGCGTCGTTTAGCTCTGTTATTGGAACCAATGATGCTCAATCAACTAAGAAGATAGATTCACCATTGTTTATGGTGCGCACACAACGATCACTTTCTAAAGATGATCAAGCAAGAGTTCAATCTCAGTATCTCGGAAAAGGATTGACTTCGAATCTTTTTATTACTACAAAACCGTCGCTTTCTACGGCGATAGATAGAACCATAAAACTCTTAAATCAAAACCCAGCGTTTTTCGCAAAATTCCTCGAGACAATCACTTCGAATCCACGGGTTAGATCACTCTTACAAGAAAACGGCATCAGCATGGCTCAATTTAAAACTCACTTGAACCGCATGAAAAACGATCCATCTTTATTTATTGAAGAGATTCGGAACGCAGAACCAAAGCTCTCAGCAAAGGATATAAATTCACCGCTGCCGCTTAGCCTCAATACATCGAGTGTAATTGGGTGTGTAATCACCGTTATTGTAATGTTACCAATTGTGCTGATTATTGCGCTTATCGTGGTGCTTTTTACCTTGCGTATCTTACAATGTCTTAACCTAAATGAAATCATGAATCAACTCATGGATCAGATCATTCAAGAACTCTTCCCGTCTGGTTATAACATCTAAATATTTTTTTTTATTTTATTTTCTTTTTATTTCTTCTACGATATATTTATATAGAGTTCTCGCCAATTGTTACGGTACAGAATATGGTAAACCGACAGAGAAAAAGAGTTTTTGGATTACTTCTGCTATTATGTTTCATTCTGAGTAGTGCATCGGTTCAGACGCATTTAATTCAACAGCAATCTCCGCTATCTACTTCGATACCTCATGATGAGATCATTCATCGAGGAATTCTCGATGTCGGGATCGAACAGCAAGATAGTCAAGGTCGTTCCTCTTTTCTTTCAAAATTGGAGAGATGGTACAATTCACATCCTTTGATTGAGTTTGCAAGCCTTGTAGGAACATCGATTACCGTGAAATTCATCGATGGTTCATACACGATCATTATGGATCCTCTTCAAAGAAAAAATGAATATATAATAGATCCAGCTTCTTCATTTTTGCATGAGAGGTACGGAATTGTAAACGACAAATCCGCAGTGCTCCTGAATATCGCAGAATATATGTACGGTCATCGTCAATGTAAAAATATCATTACCACTTTGCTTAGACATGAGTATTCTATCGAATATCTGGCAAACGAAGCAGTTGATCTCTCGTATCTCAGGCACAATCTTTCTGCAGATGTCATTTATATGAATACGCATGCAGGATACTTTGATGTGGATGGTGATCATCAAGCAGATGCGGTCGTGATCGCGACAGGTGAGTTCTGGACGAATGAGACTGAACAGAAATACGCGTTTGATTATCAAAACAAACTGATCGTCAAAGGCATGGTGGGCAATCAAGGTATCGTGGCGTTCACACCTGCGTTTATTGATTACTATTATGCGCCAGGGGATTTCCCTGATTCCCTTGTTTACATGGCGACCTGTTTAGCTGCATATGATGCGTCCATGGCGCAGGAGTTTCTTGATGCGGGGGCGAGTGTGTATGTGGGCTGGTCTCAGAACACGGTGTTTTGGACGAACAGTAAAACCTCGGTCAATGCATTCCGATTGTTGGCGAATGGATTGGCTGTCCAGCAAGTCTGCAGGCTTATTGGATCTGGTGGGTTTTATAATTGGTTGTTTCATTCAAAACTCATGTATTACGGTGATGGGGAGCACCGGATCCCTTGATACCACTATTTTATCCAGAACATGGATCGCATGAGCCGCTGGGTCTTTTTTGGAAGTTCCGGTAGTTTTTTTCCATCCATCAGGTCTAGCGTTGCTTGCGCGTACGTCTCAACGATTTGTTGAAAGTACCATCGTCCGTAGTCGCTATCTGCACGGGCTGGGCTTCCTACGTATCCTTCGTTGATCCCGATATCTTTAAACGTCTTCCCCAGTACCCGCGGTGAATACAGATCTCGATAAATGCTCTGTAAGTTCTTATATGACGGGTCAACAAGGTACGGGTACTGGTAGTTCATAAGAGAGGTTTCTCTGAAACATGCGTGTACTTCTTTTTTCGTGTCAAACCCGACCTGTGGCTCTCGTTTCTCTACCTCCTTATGATAGAAGTACGGTCCCCAAGGTTCAATGATTTTGATGCCGTGAGTTTTCATCGCTTTATTCATGCCGCTATAGATTCCTTTGAGATGTCCGAGATCCATGTGAAACGTACATATGACAAAGTATTTGAAACCAAATCTAGCAAGAGAGGAACAGACATCAGAAACGATCGTCTTGAGCGTTTTTATTTGTGTTGAAACGGTCCCTGGGAAGTCAGATGCCATCTTTGAATATCCAAGAGGTATCGCAGGGAATAGAACGATTGTTATCTCAGGTTTTTTCTTATTGATAAGCCGGATAGCTTCTTTTGCGGCGTCCCGTGCGGTAAGCAAATCAGTACCAACAGGTAAGTGCGGGCCATGTTCCTCCAAGGGGCTGAACGGAATGAAAAAGATGGTTTTTTTGCGGTCTAGCGAATCGATTTGTTTCCAGTTAAGCTCTTCAAGTTGGATGATTTTTGCCTCATTCTTCCCATTACTTTTGGCTGATTTCATGTGATTACCTCACATCCATCTTCTTTTACTATCACGGTATGTTCTTTCTGTGTCACCATCCCGCCTTTTGCTTCCACGAGTTGCGGATAGTGCTTCGTCAAGCCTAAAAATGATAATTTTTTTAACGAGATATCACCCCCATTTGGAAACAGGTCATGGCACCACCGCTGGGCAAACGGCAGGGTTCTGTAATTGGTAATTATTTTTTCAAACAGGAGTTTTGTCTTGCTATCCCGAATAAATTTCGCTTTGAGTGAATCGTTACATAGGTAGATATTGCTTCCTTGTCCTGATGTGACGTGGCCTGCACCGTTCGTGGCAAACGGTTCAATCGCAATCACGTCTCCGTCTTTTGGTTTTGTTTTGCCTCCCAGTGTTCCTACATTGGGGACCGATAACCCTGAGTGGAGCTCATATCGATCCAACCCGTGCCCCATGAGATTATTAATTGGTTTATATCCATAGGCGGTGATTGTGTTTTCGATGGTCTTTCCTACCTCGCTGAGGGGGATTTCTACGTTTAGGACACTGATTGCTTTTTCTAACGCCTCGCTTGATGCCCGAATCATCGTATCGTAGACGTGTGTTTCGAGTTCAACGGTGATCGCGGTATCAGCGATATAGCCATTTATATGAGTGCCGACATCGAGTTTCACGACGTCTCCTTTCTTGAAAGTGGACTGGTCGTCGTGTCGTGGGCTGTAGTGTGCAGCAAGGGTGTTGAGTGCGATATTCACTGGGAACGCAAGACCAGCGCCATTTTTTTTTATTCTGATTTCGATCTCCGTTGCGACATCGAGGAATCGTGCTCCTGGCTTTAGTAGAGTGACGCCATAGTCTCGAGCATCCGCTGCAATCTTACCTGCACGTTTGTAGTTCTCATACACTGTATCATCCATGGGTTATCACATCCAGAAGTTCTTTTTCTGTGACCAGACCTTTGCGAACAATCCGTGGAATGCTTGTGGAAAGGTCCACAATCGTCGAAGGAACCGCATTGCGTCTCCCGTCGTTTAAGCAGATAGGAATGTGTGTCCCTAACTGCATGAGAATATCCGGTATAATGCCTAGGGTTTTTTCGTGATGGAGATTCGCACTGGTCACCGTTAATGGTCCATATTGGGAGAGTAATTCTAATGCGATGGTGTGGTTTGGGATACGCACCGCAATGGTATCAAGTCCGCTTGTGACAATATCGGGGACAGACAGTTTTTTCTTCAAGATAATCGTTAAGGTTCCTGGTAAAAACTTTTTACTGATTTCATGTGCCGCGTCGTTCATATACGCGATGGTTTCAATCGCTTGTATCGATGGAACAGCAACAGGGAGCGGAACCGAGTACGGGCGTTGTTTGATGTCAAATACTTTTCGCACCGCTGTTTTATTGTAGATATCTGCACCAAGCGCGTAAAGCGTGTCTGTTGGATAAATGATTGGTTCTCCGTTTTTCAAAGCCTTGAGTGCTGCCAAGAAGTCGTTTTTCTTCATGCGTCTTACTTTTCTGTTTTAATAAAATCACCAAGGGTAAATCCGCCTTGGGCTCGTGTCTGCGTTCCGGTGGGAACAGTTTTTATTTCTTCCATGAGTGAGATTCCTAGTTCTTTTTCTAACTTCGCGATAGTCTGATCAGATGGTCGGAGGTCACCGTTTTCAAGTTTCGCGATTGTGACGGTGCGTTCCCCGATTCTAAACCCAAGTTCTTCCCTGGTGAGGCTTTTCTTTTTTCGTGCTTGTTCGATAAGATGATTCCAGTTTGACACTAGTTCCTTTTCCATGCCCTTGTCCTTGTAGATGTCCCGTTCTGGCTTCTGTGTTTTTTTCACAATGAATCGTTGGGTTTGGGGCGGACGACTAGTTCTCACGGGTTCTTCTTGTACCGGAGCTTCTGCGTATTTGATGCAGTCCGGGCATACGAACATTTTTGCACCATCAACAATCGCTTCTCTACCACCTTTACACTCTCTCCCACAAAGTTCACAAGGCATCTCTTAGTCCCTCCACGGGAATTATCTTTATAATAATCCTGCTTTCTGGAGAATCATAAGATCCTCCGTGCTGAGTTTTTCTCCTCGTT